>JGI24698J34947_10000614_pt1 | contig 17091 bp, 16 predicted proteins | sample TergutMp193P3_FD_34947 | JGI IMG/M metagenome (IMG submission 34947) | reverse complement strand
GGGGGGGGGGGGGTAAAATTATCCCTTATTTGAGAAATGCCTTTAGAATCACAAAACTCGGGCGGGCACGTCGCAGAGCCTGTGCCAGAAGGTAACCCTGCGTAGCAGGGTCTGAAAAAGAACGTTATGTTAAGCATTTGGTGGGTAAATATAGAAAAAAGTGGCGGAGTTGGCAAGCCCTGTTGGGGAAATATTTATATATTTACCCGTATGAGTCCTCTGCATAAACCTATGGCATGGCTAACCGGTGAACCAAAAACTCCGCCTATTCCCAGCGATGTGCGAATAGAAGCGGGGTACTTATTCAGGTTAGTGCAGGCAGGTATGCTGATTCCTATGCCGGAATCCGAGGTTGAACTTTGCAAAAAACGGCTTAAAGAGTATTTAACATTGAAAGGAGGCTCAAAATGAATGAGGAAAAAAGAAAGCGGCTTGAAGCGGCTGGTTGGAAAGTCGGCGAGATAGACGAATTTCTTGGGCTTACGCCCGAAGAATCGGCTATTGTAGATATGAAGTTCAATCTTGCTAAAGCTCTCCACGAAAAACGCAAGAGGCTCCGTATTTCTCAAAGCACTTTTGCTCGGCGTATGAAGACTACGCAGCCAAAGATTGCCCTTGCGGAAAAGAGAGCGGATTCCGTATCCATAGACTTTTTTGTCAGGTCGCTTTTAGCTGTCGGGGCGAGCAAAAAAGAAATAGCTGTTGCGATGGCAAGGTGAATGGTGCCCTGCCATCATATAGAAAAAGGGGTGAATTACTTCTATGTCTGAATATTTTGCGCAAAGCGAGCCTGAGGACTGCAAAAAGCGGAGTTACAACTGAAAAATCGCGAACTTAATATTACAGGAGCCAAATAATGGCACGGTTTTTGCACTCTTTTTTGGTATGGATATACGTGCTCGAGATTTGATAGGCGTGGGTGTGGCATCATTGCTGCTTTTTCCCGTTGTTTTTTTCGCTGTGCTTTTGGCAAGCGGGATAGCAAGGCTGGAAGTTAGCGGTTTAAATGCCGATGCCAAAAGAAAAATTGTGGGTTATTTGGAAAGGAATAACCCGGAACAGCAAACTCAAGACATTGAGCAGAGCAAACTTTATGAGGCAAATCTCATAAAAGCTACTGAATTAGAGGAAAAACAAAAGCAAATCAGTGAAGAAGTTGCCCGTTTGGAACTTTTGAAGCTGGAAACCAGCCAACATTTGGCGCAAATTAACCAAAATAGAGCGGAAATAGATAAAAAAGTGGGGGAGTCACAAGTACTTTCCGACCAGAAGGTTGAAGAACTGGCTCAAGTTTATGCCGCTATGAAACCCATTGAGGCGGCGCCTATTTTGATGAATTTGGATGATGATTCCATAGCTCGCATATTAAAAAGAGTCCCTGACTCCCGTTCTCAGGGCAAACTTTTGGCAGCAATAGGGGCTTTGAACACCAAAAGAGCCGCCTCGGTCACAAGAATTTTAGGATGGAAGGAGAAAGGATTATGAAAAACGCCCTGGTACAATTGCAGCAAATACTCGGCAAAAATGCAAAAATGTTCGAGCGAGTGGTAAAAGTGCTTGAAAAAAGCAAGTTTTCCGGGATAAATGCCTTTGGATGGTATAGAAATGATTTTGAAAAATCAACTCTATCCCTTTTAAAAAGGCTGGATATCGCTTTTGAACAGATGGAGATATTATCCGGCAATGAGCAAGTTTATGCGGACATGGATGAATATGCCCGGGAAAAATTTCTAAATTTAGCAATGGATTTGCTAAAGGCCAAAATAATAACTTTTAATGAACTTGAAACTGCGTTGAAAGAGCCGGAAAAATCCGATTTGCCGTGGCTCCTGAACAGTTTGAGGAACGAGGCCAAGGAGTTATTTTCCGTGCTTGTTATAGGGTATCCCGAAGAAAATGAAAATCCGGTGGAACAAAAAGAACTGGAAGAATTGCTTATTACTGCCAGGAAACGTGTCGCCTAGAGGTTAATATGAATGAGATGTCAATAATACCCGCGCCAGTAGCCGCCGAGATTTCGGGAGCCGGTTCCTTTTTCGGTTCCTGCCAGATAGCGTCAGGCAATTTTGAGGCCTTTTTGCAATCGGCGTGTGAAGCGCCGGCTGCCGGTTATGGAACTTTGGCAATGCCAACAATGGCAACAATGCCAACAATGGCAACCGAAAGCGATTTGGATGCAGAGCTAAAGGAATTGCAACCTGAACTTTTACTTGAAATGGTTTCCGAACTTTCCGATAATAGTAAATCAAATGAGGTATTGACAAAGTTGCAGGAAATACTGGGTGAGGAGGCCGGGGCAGAAGCCTTTAAGGCCATAGTGGATTTTGTTAAAAAATACCAGCCTTTTGTGCAGAAAAGCGATGTTGATTTCAACATTGATTCGGAAATCCCGGAAGTTTTGAAGGTAATAGCTCATTTGGTGAAGTCTTTTGACCCAAAATATATAGCGGAAACGCCCATTGAAACGCAAAAGGCCGTGTTGGAAAGCATTTTGGAAGAAATTAAGAATTTTGAAGAAATCAATGCTGTATTGGGATATAAACAAATACCGCAAACAATGCAAATACCGCAGCCTGAAATAGAAACGGAACCGGAAGCTAAAACAATGCAGCCCAAGGTCGAAATACCTCAACCAGAAACCGAAATAGCACAACCAGAAATTGAAACGGCTCAACCGGAAGCTAAAATATCTCAACCTAAAGCCGAAATAGCGGAGCCCAAGGCCGAAATANNTCAACCGGAAACCGAAATAGCACAACCTGAAATTGAAACGGCTCAACCGGAAGCTAAAANANNTCAACCTAAAGCCGAAATAGCGGAGCCTAAGGCTAAAATATCTCAACCGGAAACCGAAACAGTTCAACCTAAAGCTAAAATAGCGCAGTTGAAAACGGAAACGGCACAGCCTGAAACCGAAGAAGAATCGCCTGCTATAGATTTTAGATTGCTTTATTTGCTAAGGGAACTGGGAATTGAGCCATCGGAAGATGATGAAGAAGAAGTGGAGTTTGTCGCGTTTATAAATGACTTGCTCAAACAGGGCTTGATAGACCTGGAAGATTTTGATTTGGATTATTTCAGGGATATTGGAGTTGTTAAAGTTGCGGGAGAAGAAAAGGGGCTTAATTTTTTTGAAGAAACCTTGAAGGAACTTTGGGAATGCGTTAAAAACGGAGACGAACCCAGAAAAGAAGAAATACTTTCAATGTTCAGGCAAATTGCCGATGCAAGGGAAACGATTAAGGAATTAAAGCAGATTTCAAGCACCGTAAAAGCGGAAATTCCGGGTAAGGAGAATTTTAATTCGGATTCGGCATTTAAAATGCCTTTTAAAACACCTGAGGCTTCCAAAAATTCGGAAATTCAGGAAATTCCGGAAATTCAAAAAAATCTGAAAACTTCCGAAACTCCAAAAACATCGGAAACTTCCGAAGAAGATAGCGAACTTGAACTTGCAAGGACGGAACCCGTGAAAAGCAGGCAGAACAAGCAAGGGGAAGAAAAACAGGCTCCGGTTCAGCCGGAAGTCAGGGCGGTTTGGGAAGCCAACGGGCTTAAAATAGAGATAATAAACCCCAAAACGGGCGAAAAGCTGCATAGTGAAATAACCGCAATGCCGCAGAATATGCAGGAAAAAATTCAGGAATTTGAAATAATAAAGCAGGTTGTGGCACAGGCGAGATTTATCACTACGTCCGCCGGCGAGCAAAGACTCACAATGCACCTTCGTCCCGAGCATTTGGGGCAGTTGGATTTGCGCATAATTTTGAACCACAGCGAAATGCAAATACACGCAAGAGTAGAAAGCGTGGGTGCTCAACAGGCTCTGGAAAATCAAATAGGGCTTTTGCGCGAGGGTTTGGAAAAGCAGGGAATAAATCTGGATCGCCTGGAAGTTTCCGTTGAGCAAAAAGACAGGCAGGATGCCTATTCTTTGGCGGAAAGGCAGGAACAGCAGGAGCAGCAGAGACGCGGCAATCGCCGGCAGCATCGCAGAAGCAGGGAATTGCACTTGGCAGTTTCGGCTAATGATGCAAATGCCGATACCGGTCGAAGGCTTGGCTACAACACAATGGAATATTTAGCATAGGAGAGCAAATCATGGCTAGCATAGGTGACTTCACGGATCAGTCTTCCAATAATCGCAAGGTGTCTTCATCCGGCGGTTACGAAGATCTCAACAAGGGTAGCAACAGCAGCGTTGTTAATCAGGGCGACACCAAGGCTTTTAAGGATACAACAAATGCTATGGGCAAGGACCAGTTCTTGACTTTGCTCGTAGCCCAGTTGCAGCATCAGGATCCTCTTAAGCCTGCCGAAGACACNCAGTTTGTGTCGCAACTNGCTCAGTTCTCGCAGTTGGAATTTACGCAGAATTCAACTTCGGCGATTTCCTCTCTTGCCAACAGCATGCAGGCATTTATGGATTTGCAGACCTTGCAGGCACAGAGCATAACCAATGCCAGCGCAACTCCGCTTTTGGGCAAGGATGTGAGGGTTATGGAAAGCAACTTTGAACACAGCACGGGTTCAAGGGAATTCAACGTATATCTGTCCGAAGGCAACAGAGACGGAAACGTGGTAATCAAGGATGCCGATGGAAACGTAGTTGCCGAAATACCCGTAGCGGTTGAAGGCGGCAAGGGCGGAGAAGCAAAGGTAACCTGGGACGGCAAAGACCAAAAAACCGGCAATGCTATTTTGGGTAGCAAATTCACGGTTGAGGTGATGTCTGCCAACGGCAAAAATATTGGCTATGCCTATCAGGACGGCAAGGTTAGCGGCGTTAGCTTCAGTTCAAGCGGAGCAGCCATAAACATAAACGGAACCATGTACGGACTCGGATATCTGGTGGATGTCAAGGATCCCAAAGGGTCTCAACNCCCTCCGGACATTTCNGAAAGCGATGCAAAAATCACGGAATCAAGCATAATATTCCCGGCTACCAAAGGCGTAGAATACAGCATGGACAGCGGCAAAACCTGGCAGGAAAGTTCGGTTTTCGACGACTTGAAGTCTGATACGGAATACAAATTCCTGATTCGCAAAAAGGAAACTGAAAATCTTTCGGCTTCCTACAGTGTAGAACTTGCATTAAGGACGCTGGCTGGCTAGTAGATTTCTAAATTCCCGTCAATGCCTCTCCTGCTGATTCTGTTTTTTTGTACTCTTGCGTATTCGCAGGAGTTTTTTCAGTTTGAACTGGAAAAAAGAGAACAGGCGGCAGATACCGTGCAAAGTGAAAGCGGAATGTGGATGGTAGAAGGCAGTTCAAACGATACTCTGGAATATAATGCGGTTGACTTGGAATACAATGTTCTGTCTAAAACATTTAACCTTAACAATAAGGCACAGTTAAAATATCGCACGGCAACGCTCAACGGCGATACCGTTATATACAGCCAGAGCGATAAAACAATAGAGGTTGTGGGAAATCCGGTTTTCAGGGAAATTTCGCAGCCTCCTCTTGCCTCTTACAAGATGAAATACAATCTGTCCACAAAAACGGGCGAGATAGTTTACGGTACCAGCTATATGGACAATCAGCAATTCAACGGAACGGTGATAAGAGCCGTGACAATCCAAAGCATGGATACCTTAAAGGAGCAGAGATTTTTGATTGAAAGAGGGGATTTTTCTACCTGCTCAAATCCCGAGCACCAGCATTTTGCCTTTTACGGCAGGCGGATGGTGCTGAAACCAAAGGAGAGTGTAACGGCACGTCCCGTAGTTTTGAATATGGGTGAAGTTCCCGTTGCTGTTTTGCCCCTGATGGTTTCCCCCATGAAGGGCGGGCGGCGTTCCGGGCTTTTGACTCCTAAATTCGGCGGCGACCAGACGCAGGGCTTTTTTATGAATAATCTGGGTTTTTACTATGCTCCGAATGACTACTGGGATGCACAACTCTATGCAAATGCCCTGGAAGGAAGCGCTGCGGATTTCAGCGCAAGCAATTTGAATACGGAAATTCGCTATAACGAAAGATATGTGCTTGACGGTTTTTTAAATGCTACGGGTTACTGGAACAACGGAACTATCTGGCAGGACTACGATATACGCTTTAAACACTCGCAAAACATAGCTCCCGACGGCAGCAAGACGCTGAACGGCGAAGGTTCCTTTGTTTCAAGGCAAAATCTGAGGCAGGAGAGAGGCATAGACGAAAGAACGGTTCTGGACCAGCAGGCAAATGCCGAAATGACCTATTACCAGAAAATCGGAGACAATAAGAATATCACCGTAAAAACAAGGCAGGAATACAATTTGTTGACCGGCTTTATAAGGCGGCAGGCGCCGGATATTCAGTTCAGAACTTCCGGGCCTCTGTTTGAGAGCGATATGTCCGGGGAAAACATAGATCCGCCGTTCTGGGAAAAAATAAACTATTCATCTTCAAATCGCTTTAACCATTATATAGAAAGGGCCAGAGATACGGTGTATGATATTGATACGACTGCCTATTATACGGGTTCTTCCCATAATCTGTTTTTCAATTACACGGGCACTCTCTTTGATGTTCTGAATATTACGCCGTCTATAAACCTTGCCTTGGATTGGACTGCAAAACAATATATTTCACCGAATGATTCTGCAAATGAAAGGAGCCGCTATGCTTTTGACCCTTCCAAAAACGAGTTCGGGCAATATTACTTAAAGGGTAGCGGTTCGGTGGATGCGGCTACTAAGCTGTATGGAATCTGGCTTCCGGAGTGGGGCCGGTTCACCGGAATTCGCCATACTCTTTCGCCAACCATAACTTATACTTATGCGCCGGAACTGGACACAAACCACACGTTTTTCAGGCATCCGCTTTTGGGCCAGGTTCCTTTTCAAAAAGAGCAGAAAACCGTGAGTTTTCGCCTGGGAAATGACTTTGACATGAAATACTTGCTCGCAGGCGCAGATACCGCAAGCGAAGACGCGGATATGGATGACTTTAGCAAGAATCTCCGGATTTTAAACAGTTCGCATCAAACCTCCTACAATTTTGCTGCGGATTCCTTTCATCTGGATCTGATAAGTTCTTCCTTTGGATTTCAATTTCTGGAAAATTATATCTTTACAATATATACCACCCACGACTTTTACCACCGTTTTGAAGATGATTATAAAAAGATTCGCTTTCCGCAACTTAAAAGCTGGAACTACAGTTTAAGTCGCAGATTTTCCTGGAATGGCGGTTTTAACGCGGGGCTTCCGTCAAAGAACGGCAAGTACGAAAATAAATCCTGGAATGCCGGAGTTGACTATACATATTCATTTACCAGCACCCGCGTAGGCAAGGATTTATTCCAGGACGACCACACTCACTACGCATCCTTTTCCGCTTCCATTTATCCCAGCAGAAAATGGAACTTGCAGTATTCCTCGCAATACTCCTTTGAAGAAGGCGAGTTCACTTCCCATTCACTGCAGTTCTACAGGGAACTCCACTGCTGGAAAATGGATTTCACCTGGCGCCCAACCGGAGCGGCTCCGGGCTGGAGCTTTAACATTTACGTTGTTGACATGCCCGATGTGAAGTTGAGCGCCGCGAACACTAAGAATAGCTATTAGGTACCTCCTCCCCCCTCAAATACCGCCCCAGTGTTGAGCGGTGCACACCAAGTTTTTTTGCGATTTTGATCTTGGGAATTTTTTGCTTGAGCAATTTTTTAATGTGCATGTTTTTTCCCGTGAGTTTCAACTCCTTTGATTTTGAGCCGTAAGGCCTGCCTATGTGAATACCTTCCGATTTTATGCGGGCAAGCGCCTCCTTTGTGCGCTGGGAAATAAGGGTTCGCTCTATTTCCGCAGACAGACCAAAGGCAAAGGCAAGGACCTTGGAATTTATGTCTTTCCCAAGCCGGTAGTTGTCCTTGATAGTCCATACCTGCGCTTCCTTTTCCATGCAGATATTCAGTATGGACATGATCATCAGCAGATTGCGCCCGAGTCTTGACAGTTCGGAACATATCAGAACATCGTCTTTCTGCAGGGTTTTCAGCAGATTGCCGAGTTTTCGCTTGTCTGCAAGCGTTGTGCCGGAAATAGTTTCCTCAATCCATTTGTCAATTGCCATTCCGTTCCGTTCGCAGAATCCGGCGATTTCAAAACGTTGATTTTCCACCGTTTGCTTGTCGGTGCTAACACGAATATAACCGTAAACCATAAGGTCCTCCAAAAAAATGTATAATAGTAATATCGGGTGCAATCGCCGATTTTTTACAAATGCAGCATTTCTACCCTGCCGCCGAATTCTATGCGTACAGGCATTTCAAGTTTGCCGCTGAAGTCTTCGCCGTCTATCTGGATGAATTCGTTTTTTTGGAGATTGATCTCTATTTCCCTGGCCTTCATAACGGAATTGCCGGCACCGATGGAAACGGCCTTCAAGAAACTCCTTATGGATTTTATTCTCAGAACTTCCAGCAAACCGTCTGCNACGTCGGATTTGCCAAAGGGATTGCTGCCGCTGGCGAAGCTGGGAATATTGCCCACTATAACCGTGCGATAATTGTCAAGGGAAAANTTTTTNNTGATGCCGGATTTGTCTGTTATGCCGAGTTCTCCGGTTTTTAAACGGTAATNCCTGTCTGCAAAAAATCTCTTTATGTAATGCAGCTTGTTTTTCAGCACGGAATTGCCGGCTATTTTGCCTTCTGCCCTGTCGCGGTTAAAATCATGCGCTATGCGGGCGTCTATGCCTGCGGAAAAATAGTTTGCCATTGCGAATTTTCCGTTTACCTTCCACAGATCAAAACTTCTGGACTGCGCCACCACCAGCTTGCGAACAAGGTACAGCAAACCCCTGTCCACAAGGGCGGAATAAATGTTCAAAACCCTTGCCAGATCGTTCCCGGTGCCAAGAGGTATAAGGCCTATTTTTCGCCTGAATTTTTCGTGCTGCAAAAGAACGCTGAAAACCGCCGTTGCCGTGCCGTCGCCGCCAACCGCTATCACACATTCCGAATTTACGAGGGCATCCTTGACCTGTTCCTCAAAACTCCCGTAAACGCTGAATTCCCTTTTCCATTCTTCTTCCTTGAAATTCATTGAACGCATGATTTCCGGTAAAAAGTCAAATACAACCTTGCCTTGGCCGCCGCCGCTTACAGGGTTTATTAAAAAGCAGAACTTTCTGGAAATATCCACAATATGTAAAATATAAGAAATTCCGGCTTTTACCCTTGAAAAATATTAAATTTTTTCTATATTTATATGCCACTGGGGTATCGTCAAGTGGTAAGACTGCGGGTTTTGATTCCGCCATTCGTTGGTTCGAATCCAGCTACCCCAATAAAAGTTTTATCAGCAAAATTGGAGAAATTATGCAATTTACAACTCTCAATGCAAAGTCACGCACGGCCGGTTCTTCGCGCGATTGCGGTCGTGCCCGCAAAACAGGCAGCATACCGGCTATCTACTACGGTAAAGGTTCCAAAACGGTTTCCATAAGCGTTTCGGAAAAGGATTTGGAGGCCGTTCTTGCCCCCGGCAAAAGATATACCCTGCTGGATTTGGTCATAGACGGCAAGGGCGGCAACCCTGCCATAGTTTACCAGTACCAAAAGAACAATATTTCGCAAAAAGTCATCCATATAGACTTCTTGAAAATAGAGGAAAACACCCCGGTTTCCGTGCGCGTTCCCATTCGCCTTTCCGGCATACCGATAGGCGTTAAGAATCAGGGCGGCAGTCTTTCCCAGGAGAGCCACTACCTGAAGCTCTCCGCAAAGCCCGCAGATATTCCAAAAAGCATAGAACTGGACGTTTCCGAAATGCCCAACAACACAACCTACTATGCGGAAAAGCTGGACCTGGGCAAGGCATCCCTGCTCTCTCCAAAACGCACGGTTATTTTCACGATAACCAAGGGTCGCGAAGAGGCCGCCGCTGCCGAAACCGCCGCTCCTGCCGCCGCCGCTGCTCCTGCCGCTGCAGAAGCCCCCAAGGCTGCCGCTGCCAAAAAGGAAGAGCCCAAAAAAGACGCCAAGAAAAAATAACCCGTATGCGCCAATGCCCAGTGTAAACATACGCAACGACGACATCATGATAAAACTTCGCAGTTTGCGAAAGAGTTTTGGCAAACAGAATGTTCTTCTGGATGTGAATCTGGACATAAGGCGCAACGAAACAATGGTGATTATAGGAGCCTCGGGTGGTGGCAAGTCCGTTATATTAAAACACATGATAGGGCTTTTGCAGCCGGATGGCGGAGAAGTTAGCGTTGACGGAGTGACAATTTCCACCGCAGAGTATTTTGATACCCACACAATACGCAAAAAAATGGGGATGCTCTTCCAGATGGGTGCCTTGTTTGACTCAATGGATACGGGCGAAAACATAGCTTTTGCCCTGAGGGAACACCACCCCGAACTTTCCGAAAAACAGGTTCAGGACACCGTTACCGAAAAGCTGAAACTCATAAACCTGGTGCCGGAATTCCGCACAAAAATGCCTTCCGAACTCTCCGGCGGCATGAAAAAGCGAGTTGCCCTTGCCAGAGCCATAGCCCTTAGCCCGGAAATCCTTTTATACGACGAACCTACCACAGGGCTAGACCCAATCACTTCCGATGTTATCAACGATTTGATTCTGGATATGCAGTCAAAGCTGGGCGTAACTTCCGTTGTGGTAACCCACGACATGGTGAGCGCATTCAAGGTTGCAGACCGCATAGCCATGCTTTACAAGGGCCGCATAATTGAAATAGGCACGGTAAACGAAATAAAAAACACCTCAAATCCCTTTGTCAAGCAGTTCATAACGGGGCAAAGAAATTTGCCTACTTTCGGGTAATCATGCTGCATCTCTTTGTTGGTCTCGGCAACCCGGGGCAAAAATACGCCGGCACAAGGCACAACCTTGGGTTCATGGCTATAGACAGCCTTGCAGGGAATTCCCCCTGGAAAAGCGAATGCAAGGCAGAAACCCAAAAGACAAGCATCGCCGGCAAGGATGTTCTGCTGGCAAAGCCCCAGACTTTTATGAACCTTAGCGGGGAAAGCGTCCTTGCACTGATGGCTTTTTACAAGATTAAGCCGGAAAACCTGCTGGTATTCAGCGACGACATCAACCTTGCCTGCGGCAAAATCCGAGTTAGNCCNGGCGGCAGNGCAGGCGGGCAAAACGGTTTAAAGAGCATAATAGAGAAAATAGGGCAGAATTTTGCAAGAGTTCGCATTGGAGCCGGGCAATGCCCCCCTAACTGGGAACTGATAAACTGGGTTCTTTCCTCAATAAGCAGGGAAGATAAACCTCTTTGCGAGCAGGCAATAGGCAAAATCAGAGCACTTTGCGAGGCATATTTAACAAATGGCGTAGAAGCGGCGCAAAATTCATTTAACGGATAATTTTTTTTCTATATTCTACGCGGTTTAATTTAAGGATCAATATGAGCAAGAGCATCTACGTGGGTAATCTCCCATTCGCCTTCGGAAACGAACAACTGAGCGAGTTATTCGCCGAGTTCGGCGAGGTTAAAAGCGCAAAAGTCATCATAGACCGCGATTCCAACCGCAGCAAGGGTTTTGGTTTTGTGGAAATGGATGACGATGCGGCAGGAAAAGCCATCCAGGCCCTAAACGGAAAGAACGTTGGCAATCGCCAGCTCCGTGTTAATGAGTCGCAACCGCGCGAGCAGCGCCAGGGTGGTCGCGGATAAGTTTACATTTCTCTCACAGGGGCAAGCCCCAGCAAATCAAGGACACTCTCTAAAACCTGCTGGGTGCAATAAACAAGAGACAGGCGCGAATCTTCTTCTGCGCTTCCAAGGACTCTGTTGTTGTGGATAAATTTGTGGGCGCTTTCTGCTAGTTCAAGTGAATACTGAGCCAGCATGTAAGGCTCCCTGTTTTCACAGGCCGCATTTATTTTTTCCCCTTTGCGAGATAGCATCCTTATCAAGTCGTAAGAACTTTGGTCTAAAAGTTCCTCGCTTTTGAATGTGAGTTCCAAGGCGTTTTTGTTGCTTTTTCTCAAAATGCTGCAAAGGCGGACATGAGCGTTTTGTATATAAGGCCCTGTGGCTCCTTCAAAACTGAGGGCTGCATCCCAGTCGAATTTTACATCCATCAGGCGGCGGTTTTTCAGGTCGTTAAAGGCTATGGCTCCTATGCCTATCTTTGTTGCTATTTCTTCCTTGTTTGCCAGTTCGGGATTTTTTTCATTTATCAAGGTTAAAATTTTTGCGGAGGCCGCCTCTATCACATCTCTTAAAAGGCTTGCGGTGCCGGTTCTGGTTTTGCCCTTTTCCCATTTGCCTTCTTCGTTTTTGTGGAGAATCAAGCCAAAGGGAACATGCTCGCAGTCCTTGCTCCACCCGTAGCCCATTTTGTCAAGCACGGCAAACACCTGTTTAAAGTGCAGGGCTTGCCCGTTATCCACCACATAAAGGCACTTTTCAAAATTGAACTGCTCCTTGCGGTAGAGGGCCGCCGCCAAATCCCTTGTTGCATAAAGGGTGCTGCCATCGCTCTTTTTAATAAGGCAAGGCGGCAAATTGAGTTCGTCCAAAAGCACAACATCCCGTTCCTGGCTGTTCACCAGCAAATTTTTTTTTTCCAGTTCCTCAACAACAGCGGGAATTTTATCTTCAAAAAAGGATTCGCCTGTGTAGTGGTCAAAGTCCACGCCCATTATTTTGTAAATGCGCATGAGTTCTTTAAGGGTTGCCTCCTTGAATGCAGACCAGAGTTTGCGGTAAAATTCATCGCCCTTTTCAAGTTTTGCAAAAGCGTCCCGTGCCTGACTCTCCAGCTCCGGCTCTTCCTTGACTATCCTTGAAAAGGAGGCGTAAAGTCTGTTGAGTTCCTTGACGGTTAAACCGGAGAGAGTTTGCCCGTCCACAGGCAGTTTTTCCCTTAGATACATCACGATGAGTTTGCCGAATTGCGTTCCCCAGTCGCCGAGGTGGTTTATCCGCTCAACCCTGTAGCCGTTTGCCTTGAAAATGCGAGCCAGACTGTTGCCTATCATTGTGCTGCGCAGGTGGTGAAACGCCAGTTCTTTCCCGATATTCGGGGAACTGTAATCTATTGCGACCGTTCTGTTTTTTGGCTCGGCAAATTGGAATTCCGGGCCATTTTCCTTTATTTCGTCCAAGATACCTTTTACAAAGGCCGCCTTGTCCGCGTAAAAATTCCAGTAGCCGTTGAGGGCTTCTGTTTTGGCAAAACCTTGGGGTGCAGGGAATTTTGCGGCAAGTTCCTCGGCTATGGCTTTGGGTGCCTTGCGGAGTTTTTTTGCAAGCGTAAAGCAGGGCAAACACCAGTCGCCGCAAGAGGTATCGGGCGGGATGCTTATCATGGAAAGGGCTTCCGCTTTTGTCCAGTGGCCTGTTTGCTCGGCCAGTTCTGCAATTTTATTTTCAAGGGAAAACATTGGGGAAAGGTAGAAATTTTGCGAATTTTCTATATTCTGAACCTCTATGATTCAAATTGCGCTGAAAGAACTCCGAGCAGGGCACGTTCTTGCCAGAAGTATTTACCGTGATACCGGCGAGATAATGCTTTCTGCGGGTTTTAGAATGACTTTGGATGTTAGTTCAAAGCTCAGGGCTATTGGAATAGACAGAATCTGGGTGCAGGAACAGGGCCTGGAAGATTTGGAAAGCGAGGACCTTGTTTCTGAAGTTACCATCAATCAGTGCGTTCTTTTGCTTAGAAAAACCGTGCTGGATTTCAGGGCAAAAGTCGGGCTTGTAAAAACCTCTTCTGAAGAAGAACTGCCAACGCCGGAACAGATTTTGGGCAAGCCGGAAGAGGTAAAGGAAGCGCTGAATATTTCGGCCTTCAGGAAAGTTGCCGCCGATATTTACCAGGAACTCAAAAAGGCGGATCCCACGCTTTTGCACATAACCGGTTCCCGTTCCCTTGGAAATTTTTTCCAGCAGCAGTCCATAGACTGCGCCATAGTTGCAGCCCTGCTCGCCAAGCGTTACAGCTACACTCCGGACGAAATAGAGGATATGATTCTGGCCGTTTTGCTTATGGACATAGGCTATATTCTTTTGCCCGACCATCTCCTGAACCCAAGCGCAAAATTGTCACTTGAAGAACTGGAATTGAAAAAGCGTCATGCGGATTATGGCTTTGAAATCCTGCGAATCTGCAATATTTCGCTGATTTGCGCAAATGTTGCGCTGCAGCACCACGAGCGGCAGGACGGCGGCGGTTACCCTCGCAAGCTAACGGGCAAGAATAGCCCGCCGGTGCGTACAACAGGCCCGGCTACCAAAGGCACAATGAACAGGTATGCGGAAATTGCCGCTGTTGCCCTGGACTATATTTCTCTTATAGCCCCTCCCCCCGGTACCTCTGCCCAAACGCCCATAAGCAGCATAAAGTTTCTGGTTCGCCTTTCCGGTGCAAAACTCAATTCCGCCATTGTAGAAACCCTGCTCTCCATGATTCCCGTGTATAACGCCGGCGACCGCATAATGGTCACTTCGGACGAAACAGGCGAGCTGAAGGGCTATGTAGGCGTGGTGCTGCGTTCAAATTCAAAGGAGCAGAATCGCCCTACCATTGCCTTGATTTACAACGCTGCCGGAGAAAGAGTGCCTCCGGTGCAGGTGAATTTGTGGGAAAGAAAAGACATGGAAATAAGGGAGGCAAAACTGGGCGAGGAAATCAAGGAAGCAAAACCTAGCGAAAGCGCTCCGCCTAGCTAAAACTGCAAACCTTGTTGCGCCCTGAATTTTTGGCCTTGTAAAGGGCCGTGTCTGCCATATTGAAAAGTTCTTCCATTGAGGAATTTACGGAGGGAAGAACGGAAGCAACGCCTATGCTTATGGTTGCCGTGGGCAGGTTTGGCAAAAGCATTTCCTCTACGGACCGGCGTATGTCTTCCGAGTGCGATACTGCCCCTTCTAGTTCCGTGTTGGGAAGCATTATCACAAATTCCTCGCCGCCCCAGCGAGCCACAAAGTCTGCAGGCCTTCTCAGCATAGTTACGAATTTTCTTGCGAGCGAGCGCAAAAGAACATCTCCCTGAGTATGCCCGTATTCGTCGTTATATGCCTTGAAGTGGTCTATGTCTGCGATAGCGAGGCTCAGAGGCCTTTTGTCTCTTATGGCTCTAAGCCATTCCAGATGAATACGGTTGTCAAAGCCGCGCCTGTTGGAAATGCAGGTTACCGGGTCTTGCAGGTTGAGTTCTTCTATGGCTTTTATCTGCTTGGATATCAATCTCTGATTGTTGATCCTCATCTTGACTATTGAAGACTTGAAAGGTTTACCTATGTAATCTACTGCGCCAAGGGCAAATCCAAGTTCCTCGTATTCCGGCTTGCTTGAATCGCCAATCAGTATTATGGGAATTCGTTCCGTATCTTCGTTTGACTTTGCCTTTGCCAGAAACTCGTGACATTCCTGGCTTTGCATCGCAATATCCAGGATTACCAGATTTACATCCAAACCGTTCAGCAAGGTTAAAGCCTCACCGGTAGAAGTTGCCATTTTTACGCTGTAATACGGTGTAAGTATGCTGCTTAGGATATCCAGGTTGGTACAGTTATCGCTAACGGCAAGAACGGTAAAATCTCTGTCAAGGTCCATATTACCCCATCATGCTCCCCGTTTCCATGAGCCTTTTGTGAAAGTCAAATGCCTTGTCCAGAGAGTGCGGCGTGTGCAGAGAAGCGGCGTGCTTTATGCCGTATTCCAGATACTCTTGCAGGAGCGGGCGGTAGCTTGGGTGTGCGCATTTCTCAATTATCAAACGGGCGCGCTTGATTGGGGAAAGCCCTCTTAAATCCGCAAGGCCCTGCTCCGATACGAAAATCATGGTGTCGTGTTCGGTGTGGTCTATATGGCTTGCCATCGGGACTATTGCGCTGATTTTCCCGCCTTTTGCAACGCTTGGGGTCATAAAGAATCCGAGCAGGCAGTTGCGGGCAAAGTCTCCGGAGCCGCCTATGCCGTTCATCATTCGGGAGCCGTTTACGTGCGTGCTGTTCACATGCCCGAAAATATCCGCTTCCAGCGCGGTATTCATTGAGATAACGCCTAGCCTGCGGATTACTTCCGGGTTGTTGGAAATTTCCTGGGGACGCAAAACGAATTTGCTTTTCCAGTTTTTGGCATGGGCATTTGCCTTGTACTTTTCCTGACCGGCAAGGGAGTAGCTTACGGAGGCTCCGCTTGCCACTATGAGTTTGTCTGCTTCCAGAATATCAAAAACGGAGTCCTGAATAACTTCGGTGTAAAGAGCCACAGGTGCCTGGGCAGGGTCTTTTGCCATGGTGCCAAGCACGGCGTTTGCAACATTGCCTACACCGCTTTGGTAGGGAACATCTGCCGGCAAGCGTCCCTTTTTGCGTTCATGCGCAAGGAATTCCAGAATGTATGCGGCTATGGCATTGGAGTCGTCGTCCGGGGCGGCAAAGGGTTTTAGGGAATCGGGCAGGTTTGTTTCTACTATTGCCACTATTTTTTTGGGGTCTATCTGCACATAGTCCTTGCCTATTCTGTCGCCGGCGGAGTGAACCGGAACATCGCCTTTGAGTTCCGGTATAAAGACATCGTGCAGGCCTATAAGGGTGTCGCCGTAGTGGGCGTTTAATTCTATTATTATGCGATCTGCGGTTTGCAGGTAGGTTGGGGTATTGCCGCCGCAGCCGGTTAGGTAAACCTTGCCGTCCGGGGTCAGTTCGCAGGCCTCGGCTATTGCGAGGGTTGGCTTTGGAACAAAGCCCATGCGAACCATGCGGGCGGAATGCGACAGGTGCATGTCNATNTACTCTGTTACGCCCTTGTTTATGTTGTTGCGNACATCTGCGTGGCTTTGGTAGGGCAGGCGCATTTTCATTATGCCGGCACGGGCNAAAGTNCCATCGCACTCGTCGCCTATGGAGGCGCCTGTGTAAAGGGATATGCCAAAATCCATNCCCTCGGCTCTGAGTTTTGCCCCGCGTTCCGCCAGAGCCGGGGCTACAGCTTTGGAGTAGCCGGCTCCCGTGAAGCCGCTGGCGCCTATAATTTCGTTATTATTGACCAAAGCAGCCGCTTCCTGCGCTGTTTTTGCCTTGCTTTTGAGTTCTGTATGCATAATGAAATTCCTTTTTTTGAAATTGCAATGAGGGGAATATAGAAAAATATCCTATAA
>JGI24698J34947_10000613_pt1 | contig 17091 bp, 20 predicted proteins | sample TergutMp193P3_FD_34947 | JGI IMG/M metagenome (IMG submission 34947) | reverse complement strand
TCCCGCTTCGCGGTGGAGTACCTGTACCAGACCGCCAAGGCGGGCGGGATGCTCGCCCTCGTCGGCGAGTCGGGCTCCGGCAAGAGCACCATCCGCAGGCTCGCCATCGACCGCTGGCAGGCGGAGGGGCAGAAGGTCAGGATCATCAGCCCCCGGATCATCGACAAGGGGCGGCTCACCGCGGCCCTCATCTGCGACGCCATCATCGCGGACTGCTCCACCGAGAAGCCCCGCCGCACCCTGGAGGCCAAGGCCCGGCAGGTGGAGCACATCCTCACGAACTCAAGCCGCTCCGGCTTCTCGCACATCCTCATGATCGAGGAGGCCCACGACCTTTCCATCCAGACCCTGAAATACCTCAAGCGCTTCTGGGAGCTGGAGGACGGCTTCAAGAAACTGCTTGCCATCGTCCTCATCGGCCAGGGCGAGATGAAGGCCAAGCTGGACGAGTCGAAGAACTGGGAGGCGCGGGAGATCATCCGCCGGATGGAGATCCTCGAGCTGGAGCCGCTCGCGGACAGGAAGGAAATCGCCGGGTACCTGGACCTGAAGTTCTCGCGGCTCAACAAGGCGCGGGCCGATGTCTTCACCGACGACGCCTGCGAGGCCCTGGCGCGGAAGCTCCAGCGCCAGACCCGCAATGGGGTGGTCTACTCGGTGGCCTACCCGCTCCTGATAAACAACTGGGCGCGGCGCGCCATGAACCTGGCCGCCGACATGAAAGCCAAGCTCGTGGACGCCGACGTGGTGAACAGTTTGTAAGGAGGGACGTTATGCCAAAGAAAAATGAACCAGGGTGCTACCTGATGGACCTGCACGAAAAACTTGAGCTTATCAGGAACAAGGATCCCCTTGACAGGAACCTGTTCGAGATTTCCATCTGCTCGGCGATGTCGTTCGAGGTCTACAAGTCGATACGGGTGCCCATACAGGCCGCCCTGAGTTTCCTGGACGACGGCGAGCTGGAAACGGCGGCGGACATTTTAGGGAAGTTTTTGGAATTGTCAGACAAAGATTAACTGAAAAAAATGGGAGGGGAACCATGGAAAACAGTGAAGCAAAGGCCATCACCCGACGCAGGGTGGTGGTGATTTTCGACAATGAAGCGGAATACAGGGAGGTCGAGGACTACGCGAAATCCAAATTCCTGGACGTGAAAGCCTTCCTGAAATTTGCAACTAAGTCCTACATAGACAAATATCCCAGGAACCTGGGGAAGCCCGGTAGGGATGTACAGCCTAACGCATAATCGGGGGTGTTTTTAATGGGTCACGGACTAGCGAAAAACCCGCCAAACAACCGAAACAAGCTCGTCCAGCTCATCCACATCGGCAAGGCAAAAATGGGGCTTTCCGACGACGCCTACAGGGCCGTCCTTGAGGGCGTCACCGGGAAGCAGTCGTGCAAGGACATGACTGAGAGGCAGCTTGCGGCCGTGCTCCGTGCCATGCGCCGGAACGGCTTTGAGCAGCAGCCGAACCGCGTGAAGCCGGAGGAAAGGGGCCGGGCGACCCTGGAGCAGCTTGAGTACATCAAGGGCATGTGGGCGGTCTGCGCCCGCAACAAGAACGACGCGGCGCTCCTGGCCTTTGTGAACCGCATCGCCGGCGTTAAGGCGCTCCGCTTCCTCACAGTGGAAACCGCTCAGAAAGTGATCCTCGCGTTACGCGACATGATGGCCAAGGCCGGCTTTGACCTCGACACCTCGGAGGCCGTTAATGGCTAAGACCGGCGGCAACGCCCTAGTCAGGGACTTGATCCTTTCTTGCACCGGGAAGGAAGTGCCGTCGGAAATCGCGCAGAAAGCTGTCCGCGCCATCTGCCGGTACTACGGCGGGCAGATGATCTACATCCCGGCGAAAAAAGAAAACGGCTCCTCGGCGGGGAACCTGCGCGGCGTCATCGCGGACGCGGTGGGCGACCTGTACGCAGAAAAAATCCTTGGCAAGATAATGGCGCTTTACGGGGCTATGCAAATATACATCCCGATGGAGAGGAAGGCTTTCCGAACAACCATTGCGCTTGAAATCTATGAACGGTATAGAGGTGGCAGAGGTAATGGGCCAAGCATGAACGATCTGGCACGGGAATATGGCATCGCCACCAATACTGGTTATGAACTCTGGGAAGTAGGTCAGAAAGAAAAAATCAAGTCTTCCACGCCATACCTGCCGTTCCCGGAACTGGGAGAAAACATTAATCCCGGTTAGTGCAAAAAACGCGCCGCTTTTTTATAGGCTGTCCGTATGGAAACGGGCAGCCTTTTTCTTTCCCTCAACATCGAGCAGGGGATCCCTGGCCGGATCATGCTCGTCCCGCCGGACAAAGCCGTCAAGGGGCGCGACGGACGCGAATGGAAAAACACTAACCCGAAACAGGTCGCGCTTAACTCCACCGCCAGGCTCCCGATGCTGCCCGTTGACGAAAACCATTCGACAGACTTGTCCGCTCCCAAGGGAGGGGCCGCTCCCGCCTTCGGCTGGATGAAGAACCTCTGCGCCGATGAGACTGGCGCGATCTGGGCCGATGTCGAATGGAACGAGCATGGACGCGACGCGCTTGCCAAAAAAGAGTACCGCTTTATTTCCCCGGTTTTCCTTTGCAACGAAAAGAGGGAAATCGACTGCATCCTACGCGCGGCGCTCACCAACTCTCCAAATTTGATTTTACCTGCTTTGAATTCAGAGCGGTTGGAAAATAAAGATGATAAGGAGAAATCAATGAACAAAGCAGTATTAGCGGCTTTGGGCTTGCCCGAAACCGCCACCGAAGCGGAGGCGCTCGCGGCGGTGAAGTCGTTAAACGCAACCAAGGCCAAAGCTGAAGTACAGACGGACAAATCGTCCGTTGACCTTACCGCTTACGCCCCGCGCGCCGACCTCAACGCGATGGAATCGCGGGCGCTCGCGGCTGAGAAACAGCTCGCAGAGCTGGCAGCGGCCCAGCTCAAGAAGGACGCGGAAGCGGCTGTCGACGAGGCGATCAGGGGCCGCAAGCTCGCCCCGGCAAGCAAGGCGGAATACCTTGCGCTGTGCGCGACAAAGGAAGGGCTTGGGTCCTTCCAGAGGATCATGGCCGCAAGCCCGGTCGTCATCGGCACGGAGACGCAGGCGCCGGAAGGAGCGCCGCCCGGCTCGCAGGTTTCGCTTAACAGCGAGGAGGCCGCGATCGCAAAGGCGGCCGGCAAGACGCCCGAGGAATATGCGAAGCTCAAGGAGGCCGGAAAATGATCATCACCAACCAGACACTCAACAACCTGCGGACGCTGCTCCGCGGGGAATTCAGGACCCGCGTCGCCGAGCTTGGCGCGGAATCGATTTACAAAAAGATCGCAACCATCATCACCAGCAACACCAACAGCAACACCTACGGCTGGCTCGGCCAGTTCCCGCAACTGCGCGAGTGGATCGGCGACCGCGTCGTCAAGGACATCGCGGAAGCGGCATACCAGATCGTCAACAAGAAATATGAGGCCACCCTCGGCGTGGGCCGCACCGACATCGAGGACGACAACATCGGCCAGTACTCCATCCTCGCGAGGGAAATGGCCGACGAGGTGGAGCGCTTCCTGAACCAGAACATCGCCGACCTTTTGGTCAACGGCTTTGCCAACCTCTGCTTTGACGGCCAGCCCTTCTTTGACTCGGATCACCCGGTATACCCCAAAGCGGACGGGACAGGAACGCCGTCAAGCGTTTCCAACATCGTAGGATCAGGGACCGGCACGGCATGGTTCCTCCTTTCGCTTCGGGGAAGCCTCAAGCCGCTCATCCTGCAGCAGCGCTCCGCCCCCGAGTTTGAGGAGATCACCGACACTAGGAACGACACGGTCTTCATGAAGGACCTGTACCTGTACGGCATCCGCTACCGGGGGAATTTCGGCTACGGCCTTTGGCAGCAGGCGGTCGCGTCGAAGGCGAAGCTCACCGCCGCCAACTACGAGGCCGCGCGCCTTAAGATGCGGACCTTCAAGAGGGACGGCGGCTCGCCGATGGGCATCATCCCGACGCACCTGGTGGTAGACCCCACCAACGAGGCGGCGGCCCGCGCCATCCTCGAGACGCAGTTTGTCGGCGGCGGGAACTCGAACCCGAACTACCACACCGCCGAATTGATCGTGGCGGATTACCTGCCCAACCAGGCGGAGGAGGAGGAATAGCATGGACAAAGAAAAGCTTGCGCCGTGGATAGAACGGCTGAACGCAGCAGACAAAAAAGATCGCGAAGGCATTGTAGCTGAACTATCCACGGAACTGAACATAAAGACAAAAGATGCGTGGAAGCTGCTCAAGGACGCGGGGTTTGACCCGGGCGCGAAGCCGAAGGCTGACCAGCAAGCCAAACAGGAAAGCAAAAAGCAGCCCGTCATCCTGCGGCACAAGACCGAATACCCGCGGTACCGCCGCGCCGGGCTTGTCCTGACAGGGAAACCGGAAACCTACGAGGTAACCGAGGAACAGCTTGCCGAGCTCGAAAAGGACAAGTGGGTGGTAATCGAAAAAGAGGAAGACAGTAAAAAATGACCCCCCTTGTTTCCGCAGAGCAGTTTCTTTCACGCATCCCCCAATCGGCGGTCATGCCGCTTGACGACGACGACGAGCCGGACACGGGACGCATCGAGATTGCCCTGCGGGACGCGACGGGAATCATCACCGCAAACCTCCCCTGGCTCCTTGACAAGGAGACCGGGGAGATTTCGCACCCGGTCAACCCGCAGTTTGCTGGGGCGCTTGACAGTATCTGCACGGACATCGCGCTGTACCGGCTGACCGACTCGGTTTCCGGCAGCGAGGACGCACGGGAGAAATACCGGGACAACATGGCCCTGCTGAACAAAATCAACAAGGAGTATCAGGGGGGCCTTGAGGGGCCGGGATTGCAGGGATCTGCCGTCGTCACGCCAAACGGCGCCGAGGGCATCACCGACGGCAGGTTCTTCAAAAAGGGAGGAATGTACTGATGGGCGCCGCAGTTGAAGTAAACACCAGCGACTTTGAAAAGCTTGCCCGGAAAATGAACAGCTTCATGCTGTCAGGCGGCGACACGAGAAGCCTGTTAGACAGCCTGGGCCTGGATCTTGAAGAGCAGACAAAACAACGCATTAAATTTACAAAGCTAAACCCGGACGGCAAAAAATGGGATCCGTGGAAAGAATCCACGGATCGTTATATGAAAAAACATTTCCCCAGTGCGACGTTGCTTACCCGCGACTCTTCAGCAGGGCTGCTTAATTCAATTGAATTCCAGGTGAACGGAAACGACTCAGTGATCGTCGGCTCATCAAAAGAGTACGCCGGATTTCTTCGGGAAGGCACGAGAAAAATGGTTGCCAGGGAATTCCTGGGCATCGGCACGGACGACATTGACGAGCTTCAGGACAAGGTTATCAGGTTTATGGAGAGGCACCTTTCATGAAAATAATCACGTTCGTGGATATACGCGACGAGGCGATATCGCAGATAAAGGCCGCGTTCGCGAAAAACAAGAAGCTGCACATAGCGGCGCACCCCGGCCTGTTCAACGAGGCCGAGATCAAGCGGCTTTACAACCAGACCCCGGCGATACTCACTTCGTTTGATCGCTACACGGAGAAGGACCACACCGTCAGTTTTGTGAGCTGGGTTTTATACCGATCCGACAGCAAGGACCGCCTTTATGACGGGGCGCTGAAAATCGTGTCGGCGCTGATCCCCGTCATCAGGGACGTCGACGCGGAGTGGACCATAGACGGGGGAACCGGAATCGAGGCCGAGTGCCTGTATTCCGGGACGCTTGACCAGATCAACGCGACCCTTTGGGCCGTCAGGTGGGACTGGAAAATCCAGGAGACAATTCTTAGCGAGGGCGAGGGCGGAGTGCCGCTTGACGACCTCGACTATTTTAAGGGATACGACGCGACGCACCAGATTGGGAGCGCCGAAGTGAAAGACGAAGTGCACCTCGACTGAGTTGCGAAGATAGGAGGGCTTTATGCCAGTACCGTTAAGACAAATACCGGCCAACCTTTTGGTACCCGGACAATACCAGGAAGTGGACAACTCCCTTGCGGGGGCGCAGAGCGACATCAAGCGGGCGCTGATGATAGGCTATATGCTTCCATCCTCGGAAGCCGTACCCGGAAAGCCGCTCAACGTGCTTTCGGGACCGAAGGCGCATCAGCTTTTCGGCTACGGCAGCCCCGCCGCCATCATGGCGGAGACGTTCCTTGCGCTTAACAAGGTGGAAGAGCTGTACGTGCTTCCCATCCCCGAGCCGGAAGCGGGGACCGCCTGGAAAAAGCGGTTCAGCGTCAGCGCAAACGACGCCGAGGCAGGGGCGGTCAAAATTACAATCAACGGCCAGGCCTTTGACGCCGCGGTCTCCGCGGGTGCGGACGCGGAAGCGGTTGCCGCCGCCATCGTCGCCCGCATCAACTCGGAGCTTACCCTGCCGGTCGTCGCCGAGGTGGAAAGCGACAACTCCGTGCTGGTCATGTGCAACGTGAAGGGCGTCGTGGGAAACAACAACAGCGTCGCCATCGAGGCCGCCGCGGCCGGCGTTACTATTGAGGAAGGCCAGACCACCGCCGGTACCGGCGTCACCAACCTCAAACCCTTCCTTACGGGCCTGGGCGAGACGCGATACAACTTCATCACGAGCGACTTTGACGACCCGGCGAACATCAAGGCCAGCGCCGACGAGCTGGAATCACGCTACGAGGCGATGAGGCAAATAGGCGGAAGGATGTACATCGCCCTGTCAGGCGAACTCGGGAGCAAGACCGAGGCGGGATCGATGCTGGCGAAGTCCGCCGACATCAACTCGCCCCACCTTGTCCTTTTGCCGCGGGGAAAGAACCCCGACCTGCCCTGCGTATGGGCAGCCGCATGGTGCGCGGTCGCCTGCAGGATCCTCGCCGACGATCCCGCCGCCAACACCTACGACACCAAAATTACCGGCCTCATCGGGGCCGAGGACATCTCCTTCTGGGACAGGCAGAAACTGCTTGAGGCCGGCATTGCCACCTACCGCCTTGACACGTCAGGCAGCGTGCTGATTGAACGGCTGGTCACCAGCTACACCGAAAACACCGACGGCGGCAGGGACACCAGCTACCTCGACGTGCAGGTGACCGAGACCGTTGACGCGGTGAGGACCTACATCAACGCCGAGGCGAAGAAGCGGTTCAAGACCTGGAAACTTGCCAGCACCGAGGAAAACTTCGGGAGCGGCTCAAAGGTGATGACGGCCGGCGTGTTCCGGTCCTTCCTTGCGGAACTCTACAGCGAGGTGTTCATCAAGGAGAAGCAGTGGTGCCAGGACTTTGACAACTACAAGAAATCCATCCTGGTCGAGGTCAAGAAGGGCAGCAAGACCAGGCTTGAATACCTGCACCAGCCGAACCTGATAGGCCAGTTCTATATCGGCGCGGGGCTGCTGCAATTCAAATAAAAGGGGAAAACCATGAAGCTTGAAAGGGTAAAACGGGTAATATCGGCGACCCTCGGGGAACTGCCGGTTCAGGAAAAGGGTGCGACCTTCAAGCCCGCCGGCATAAAGCGCGAGACCAAGACGGGCGAGGTGCCGGAGCACACGGGCTACACCGAAAGCCAGACCTTCGCCTCGCTGAAGCTGAAGCTCAACGCAACGGGCAAGCTAGGCATCGAGGAACTGAGCGACAAGGAAGAGGACACCCTCACGATCTACACCACCGGGGGCAAGCAGTACATGATGCCTAACGCCTGGGTGGTGGAGCCCGGCGAGCTGGGCGACGCCGAGATGGACATCGAGTACAACGCGGCGACAAGCCCGCGCCTGGCATAAGGGGGGACGCATGGCCATAAAACACACGCTGAAATACCCGTTCAATGTCGGCGAACTGAAAGTCGAAGAGATAACGCTCAGGCGGCCAAAAACGAGAGACTTCATCGCCGTCGGAGAGCGCCCCTTCGGCACAGCCGGCGCCGACGCCGCGCTGTTGGCGTCGCTTTCGGGGCTGCCCGAGAACGTGATTGAGGAGGTTGACATAGACGACCTGTCCATAATCCGTTTTTACGTTGCCCGCGTGTGGGACTCGTACTTTACCACAAAGCCCTATGTCGAAAACCCTATCGTGGAGGGGCTTCCGGCCCCTCCGGCAGCTCCTCTGGAAGATCCCCCTCCAACAACGGAAGCGGAAACGGAAACGGCGGAGAGACTGTCAGCCTAGACGAAATCCGGGACCGCGTCGCAAGTATGGCCGCGGAAATCCTCCTGCTTCTCCCTGGAATGGGCTTTGAGACGGTCATGGACATGTACTGGGAGCAGCTTTTGTTTTGGCATGAAAAGGCCGTCGAGGCGTACAACGCGGTATACGGGGGAAGATAGTGGCCGACCTGCTGACCAAGATTGAACTAAAACTAAACGACCTGTTTTCCCCGGGAATGGCCAAGGCCGGCGAGGCTTCCAACAGTTTCGCCGGGAAGACAATAGGCGCCTGCAACCAGGTGGACAAGGCGCTCTCCGGCACGGCCGCGAAGCTCGGGGCGTTAGGCGTCACCCTCTCCCTGGGGGCCGCGGCAAAGGGCATAATCGACCTTGACCACCGCATGACGCGGATGGGGCTGACGGCCAACGCGACCGCCGAACAGGTCTCCCACATGAAGCAGGCGATCTATGACGTGGCCCAGGCCTCGGACGTGAAGCTCGACCCCACGAGCATCCTCTCCGGCCTTGAGGTCGTCATGGCCAGGACCGGCGACCTCAAATACGCCGAGGAAAACATCAGGAACATAGGGCTTGCCATCCAGGCGACGGGCGAGTCGGGCGACTCAATCGGCGCCCTCCTTTCCGAATTCCACAACTTCAAGTACTCGTCCGAGCAAATATCCGCGCTCATGGACGACATGGCCGCGCAGGCCAGCAAGGGCACATTTTCCCTGGCCGACTTCGCGCAGTCGGCGCCGCTGATATTTTCCACCCTGAACGCAAAAGGGCTGGGCACGGCGCCGGAAAACATAAAAAAGACCAACGCCGCGCTGCAGATTATCAGCGCCGGGACAAAAAGCCCGACAAAGGCGATAACCTCCTTTAACTCGGCAATGGAAGAATTAACCGATCCAGAAAAACGCAATAAGCTAAAAAACATTGGCATCGACGTCATTGACCCCGCAACGAAAAGCTTCAGGGACTTCAACGACATTATGCTGGAGATCGCGAAGAAATCCGAGGATGCGCGCAGCGCCGATTATCTGAACGAAATCTTTAATGCTAATTCCATGCAGGCGATACGCGCCTACATAACGCACGGCGAGCGGATGCACGACAGCCTGGTAAACCTTGGCGACACCGCCGGCCTCTTGCAAAGCAAGGCCGCGACAATGGCCGGCACCCTGAAATCAAACATACAGGGCCTGCAGACGGCGTTCAATAAATTCGCCGACAGCAACCTTTCCAAGCCGCTTGAGCAGCTCACCGGGTTCCTCAACAAGATGTCCGAGGATCCCAAAAGGGTCGAGGCGGTATTCGAGGCAATAAAACGCGGCGTGCTCATCATCGGCGGCCTCAAGATAGGCGCCGGTATCATGTCGTTTATAAACACCCTGCGCGACTTCACCGGCGGGTCCGGCAATATAACCGGCAACATAAACGCAAACATCACCGAGTCCCTTTCCGCGTCGCAGGCCATGCCGGTCTACGTCACCAACTGGGGAGGGGTCATCGGCAACCCCATCGGCGCGTCCGCAATGCCGGGCGTTGACGGCGGCGGGCTGCTTGACCAGTTCGGGAAACCCATGGCCCCCGCCGCCGGTTCTCCCATGCCTCAAGGCGCACCCGCGCCCCAGGGCGCACAGCCGCCGGCAGCCCCCCAAAGCAAATGGAAGCTCAACAACCCAAACTGGAAGGGGGCCGCCATGGCCGGCGCAGGCGCGGCCGCGATCACAGCCGTTGTGGCCCTGCCCGGCTTGTTAGGCGAGTTAGGCGAAATCAAGAAAAACAATGAATTGACCAGGGAGGAAAAGGGGAAGGCAAAGGGCGGCGCGGTGGGGCAATTCGCGGGCTCGGTGACAGGGGCGGCCGCCGGCGCGTTCGCGGGCGCGGCCATAGGCTCCGTGGTGCCTGTTGTCGGTACCGCCGTCGGCGCGTTGGTCGGCGGCCTTATCGGCCAGTTCGGCGGCCCCGTCGGGAGGATGATAGGGGAGAAGATAGGCGCCGCCGTGTCGGCGCAAAGCCCGGAAAAAGCCAAGGCCGCGTTCGACAGGGCGCAGGCCGAATATGACGACGCCATACGCGAGGCGGCAAACACGGTGGGAAAAACAGCCAGGGACATGGAAAAGGCCCGCCAAAAAGTCCGCGAGGCGGAGACCCGCCTTGAGGAGGCCAAGGCGGATTTGGAAACATCGCGTGCCGCCGTACCGCAAATAAGCCCGGAAGAGGCCCAGGCCGCGTTTGACGAGGCGCAGGCAGGCTATGCCGCCGCCATAAGCGATGCCGGGGAGGCCATAGGAAAAACAGGCGATGAGATGGAAGAAGCCTACCGGAAATACCGCGAAAATGAAATGAATCTGGAAGCGGCAAAATCAGTGCTTGAGAAGGCGCAGGCCGACCTTGACGCCGCCATAAGCGACGCGACGAACCGTACAGGGAAAGCAAACTGGGAGATAGAACAGGCTTACCAGAAAACCAGCGAGGCCAGGATGCAATTAGATGCTGCAAAGGCGGGGCTGGAAGCGTCGCAGGCCGCGGCATCGGAAGCATTGCCGGGACATGACGCGCTTGAGAAGGCGCAGGCCGACTATGCCGCCGCCATTGACGAGGCGGCTAATGCCGCAGGAAGCGAGGAAAGGGATCAGGCTTACCAAAGACTCCATGAGGTCGGGATAATTTTGGAAGAGGCTGAAAATGCAAGCAGGGAGATAGAGCAGGTATTTCAAAACATCCGCGAAAGCGAAACCCGCATGGAAACGGCAAAGGCCGTTTTGGAAACGCCGCAGGGAGCCGAGCCAAAATTAAGCCCGCAACAGGCCCAGGCCGCGTTTGTCAAGGCGCAGGCCGACTTTGATGCCGCCAGGCTTGACGCGATGAATCGTAAAGGGAAATCAAACTGGGAGATAGAACAGGCCCACCAGAAAGTCAGTGAGATGAGGGCACAGATGGAAGCGGCAAAAAGCGCCTTGGACATGTCGCAGGCGGACAGTCTTAACAACCCGCTGACTCAGGGCAGGCAGTTAATGATACCAAAAATATTATTGCCGCACCAAATAACACGGACAGAAAGTTCCATCGGCCCGCCCAAGAAAGCGGAGGCGGAGATCACCGGCAACGCGCTGCTTGAAGTGAAGGTGGACATAAGCGGGGAACGCCCCACGGCCCAGGCCGTTGTGAAGAATAACGCCATCCCTCATATGAGCATCCGCAACACCGGTAACGCCCGAGAGGCGAGGTACCTTGCGCTATGAGCAACTTCGATGCCGCCCTGCCGCCGCCGTATTCCGGCAACTGGAAGCAGGCCGAGCGGGCAAGCCCCGAGGACAGCCCCCGGCTTACCAGCTACGAGGCCCCTGGGGGGAAGCCCATCCAGTTCGTGCAGAAAAAATTCGAGTTCTCAGGCGGCCAGTCCGTGGATACGGCGGAATACCCGTTTGGCGGCCTGTGGTCAAACGAGACCCTGAACGAAAAACCGCAGGAACTACACATCGAGGGCTTTATCCGCGGCGTCGAATACATACAAACCCGCAACGCGCTGATAGAGGCGTTACGCGTAAAAACCGACGACAGTGAGCCTGGTTACATTGATTTTCCGTTCTGGGGCCGCTTCCCCATTGTTGTAATTGACTACAAGATCGCCGAAGACACTGAGGAGAAGGGCCAGTGTTCGATAACACTGGTGTTTAGGCGGGCCGGGGTGTCAATTCCTGAACGGGTGAGTTCTATATCCGGTATAAATATCGCCGGAGTGTCATTTGCCGAACCGGCAAGCCCCTTGTCCGGTATGGGCATTGCCGGAGTATCGTCTGGCGAACAGGCAGGTTCCTTTTTTGGCGGCGCACTGGAAACGGCCGTCGAGGATCTGGAAACCGTCGCCATTGACAGCTTTGAACAAGCGATAGCTTATAACGCCGACGCCAGCACGGCCAGCATCCTTACACAAGGGTTTGCCCAAATAAAATCGGAGCTGACAGGTTTGCTTGGCCGCATCCAGGCCGCACAGAAAGCGTTAAACGCCATCTCCGCCAAAATAAACGCCATAAGCAGCCATATCGCCCAGGTTATCCGTACCCCCGGTCAGTTGGCCAGGTCATTTTCCCTGTCATTGTTTGGAGTCATCGCCTCCGTCATTGCCGGCCTTGAGGAAATCAAAAACAGCGTTGCATCATACCTGCCCCCAAAAGATTCCCCCGTAAAATCATCGAACTCGGCCGCCATTGTTGCCGACTCGGCCGGAGCCCTGACTGGAAATACAAACAACAATGCCGCCGGTTCGGCTGGAATAACAAACAACAATGCCGCCGGTTCGGCTGGTATCGCGAACAGCGCCGCTTCATTCCTGCCCGCGGCCGTCGCCTTTTCAAAATCATCATACCCAGCGCCTGTTCCTAACAATGAACGGCACGTGCTGCTGCAGTTCCTTTCGGCGAGCACTTTTGCTTTAAGCAGCGTTCCCCTGACGGTACGGCAGGAAGCGGCCCAAAAAGCAATAGAAAACCTGTACCGCATTTCCGCTTTCGCGGCTGCGGGGATCCTGCTGTCGCGGCTTGATGTTTCATTCCAAAAAACAGAAGGCTACTGGAAATTGTTTTTAAAACTTGAGGCAAGCATCGACAAAAGCGATCCTGCCGTTTACGCGGCGCTTGAGACGGTGAGAATCTACGTGTCCAGGATTTTATCCGCCAAGGAATTGAGCGCGGAAAGGAAGCGGTACTTCAACACCCCGCTGCCGCTTTTATCCCTCGCCCAGTATATCGGCTGCGGCGAGGAAAAACTCCGGGACCTGAACTGCATAGCCGACTCTTTCGTGGTGAAAGGCGGCGTGCTGTATGTCTAGGATTGTCGTGAAAAACGCCACCACGGGCAAGGAACTGATATGGCGGCATATCGTGATGAAGAAATCGCTTGACGACATCTGCCATACCCTTGAAGTGGAAATCGCGTCAAGCGAAAAGGGCAAGGTACGCAGGCACAACAAGATCGAGGTGCGTTACGCGAACCCACTGGTAAAGGACTCGCAGGCCGCGGGCGGCCGCCGTGTCACCACCGTGCTGGTTGATGAGATATCCAGCAGTGCGGATAACGCGCATCACGGCATTACCGTCAAGGGCCGTTCCCCGGCGCGGGACATTATCGACTCCACCTGGTCAGAGGACTTCGCGGAAATGACGGTCCTGGACCTTGCCGACACGATTGGGAAAAGGTTCGGCATACAGTGTCACGCGCTTCCGCCGTCCATAGCCGGCAAGATGCAACCGATCAACTATTTTCGTATTGAGAATGAAAGCCCATGGGTGAAGCTTATAAACGCGGCGGACAATGAAGGGTACATCCTCACCAGCAACGAGGCGGGGAATTTGTACTTTTGGGAAGTCTCGGGGGCCGTGCGCGACGAGGGCTTCAGGCTGGCGGAGGGCGTCAATATCAAGTCAATCGACTGGACGGAAAACGGGGCGGAGCAGTTCCATGAGTACATTGCGAGGGGGTACTGGGAAGAGGCGAAGGTCACTGACGATACCTGCCCGGGCGGACGGATCCTCACGCTTGACATAACGGACCCGGATTTTCCCCCGGCAAAGCTCCAGCGCCGGGCCGAGACCGAGATGCACCGCAGGAGGGAAAACAGGGTGACGGCGACGGTTGCCGGCTGGGGACTGACCGATGAGCAGATCACGCGCCTTGGGGCCGTTACCGCGGGCAAGGAGATTTTCTGGGTTCCCAATTTATTAATCCCCGTTATAGCACCCTCGATCTCGCTGGATGCTAAACTCCTGATATCCGAGGTGGAGCATGAGGCATACCCTGACGCCTTCGGAACCAGGATAACGGTTGTGAAAAGGGACGCGTATTTATGATGGAAAATGTCAAAGAGATTATCTCAAAGATACGCAACCTGTTTTGTAAATCTGATTTCCAGAAACGCTATAACGATGATGATCGGATTCAGGTAAAAACGCATAACAGCAAGGTCCTGGAAAAGAACGAGGCCTTTCCTTACGGGTTTTACGCAAAAGCCAAGGCCGGCAAGGCTCTTATTTTTTGCCAGGGAGGGAACTTCGACAACTTTGAGATTTTCCCCGTAATGAAAGACGATCCGGTTTTCCGCCCCGCGCTGGAAGACGGCGACGTGACGCTGTATACCGGGGAAGGCAGCTATATCGTACTGAGGGAAAAAGGCGACCTGGAAATTTTTACCCGCAAACAAGGCGACATCAAAGTTACATGCGTCGGGAATGCCATCATCAACATAGACGGAAACAGCACTACAACCATAGGCGGTAATTCTGATTGTGTGGTCAAGGGCAAATACGTTGTCAAAGCAGACAAGATTGAGTTTCACGCAAACCGGATAGATTGGGATTACTGAAAAAGGAGAGATTATGCCGGCAGTTACAAGAAAGGGAGACTCCTGCACAGGGCATGAGTGTTTTCTGCCCAGGAAGAGCACGGAAGGCAGCCCGAATGTTTTTTGCAATGGAATCCCGGTACATCGGCAAGGGGATGGATGGGCTCCCCATACTTGCACTGATCCAAAGACGCCGCACGGAACACATGATTCCGTTCTGGCGGGAGGAAGCTCTCTCGTTTTTGTAAACAGCAGACCCCTTGGAAGGGTAGGCGACGCCGTGGATTGCGGTGGTGTTGTCGCGTCGGGCTCGGGAAATGTTTTTGCGGGGTAAAATATTGTGAGTACAAATACAGTACGCATAGAGCAATGGGACGATATCCGCGAACTGGCCCAAATGAGCATCGGAACCGACAAGGGGACATGGTGGGCCGACCCGGCCTTCGGCAGCGAGTTATGGCTGCTTCGGCAAAACGGCAAGGTGGACGGCCAGACCGCGGGGACGCTTCGGAGGATGGTGCTTGAAAGCCTGCAGTGGCTCGTATTGAGTTTCCTTGCCGCCAAAATCGAATGCTCCGCCGAGCGTACCGGCAAGAATGAAATTCAATACATAGTGTCTATTTTCCGTCTGAACATAAATCCCGTCATCATAACGGAGGTCTGGAGTGCCGTTTAAAAGGGACTCGTTGGCGGGGACGCTTGACCGCGTCTACGCGAATTATGCCAGCCTTTTCAAGCCCCTCGACAGAACGCCCCGCCATAGCCTGCTCAAAGTCTTCGCCGCGGTTGACGCCGGGATACTTCACCAGAACCTGGGCGATTTGGATTTCCTTGCTTTGCAGATATTCCCCGATACCGCTACCGGCGACTATCTGCGCCAACATTGGTCAAGCAGGGTAACGCCCTTGTATGCGATTGCCGCCAGTGGTCAGGCACTGATGAACGGGATTCCAAACAAGCCAATCCCCTCCGGGCTTGTCTTCGCTGCCGCCTCCGGTGAGAGGTACTATACCGAACAGTCGTACAGGATAGGCGCCGACGGCACAACCGCAGTAACTATTAAATCCCAGAATACCGGCATTATAACCAACCTTGCCCCCGGCGAGGAGCTCTCCATCATGTCTTCAATCCCACCTGGGGTCGAATCAAAAGCGGTAGTAATAGGGGACGGCATCATAGGCGGCGCGGACGCGGAGAGCGACGAGGAATACCTTGCCCGCGTTCTGCTGTGGCTCCGCAATCCGGTGCGTTATGGGAAAAAAGGCCATTTCGCCGCATGGGCAAGGGACGCAAGCCCCGAAGTGTCCCTGGCATGGGAATACAAGAACTTCGGGGTGTTTGGCGCCCTTTTGATACAGGTCATCAACGGCAACCAGTTAGACGGAATATTTCCGGTTGATAACATCGAGGAAGTAACGGCATACCTTAACGAGGTCGCGCCGCCCGTTGTTTTTACCGTCCGGACGCCGGAAATCATACGCTTGAATCCGGCTGTATCATTGTTGCCTATTGAGGACACGCAGGCAAACAGGGAACTGGCGACAAAGCGCATGCAGGCATTCCTGCAGCTTGTTGCAATGCCTGGAGTGCAGGTCACGGCGGGCGCGCTCCGAAGCGCGGTTATTGACGGCGTCATACTGACCGAGGCAGCCGTCAGGCTCAACGGCGACGCGACAGGCATCATCGGTACCACAATTTTACAATATCCATATCTCGGAGAGGTATCATGGGAGTAGCCGCGGCCGTGGAATACGAAGGCGCAATCAGGAAGCTGTTTCCCAAAGGCGAGTATTGGGACAGGCAGTTCGCCGACCCGGAAAGCGACGTGTCCCTTTTCTGCAAGGCAAAAGCGCCCGAGCTTGCCAGGTTCCGGCAGCGCATGCAGGCGCTGCAGGATGAAAGTTATACGGAGACAACAGAGGAGCTAATTGCTGACTGGGAGCGTGTTTTGCTGGAATCCGTTTATCCAAACCTAAGCCTGATCCAGCGGCGTCTGCAGCTTAATTCGATGTGGAACCTCCGCCTAAACCGGGCGGAACTCCAAAAAATCGCCGCCATGTATGGACTGTCCATTGCGGATGTATACTTCCCCTACAAACCTAGCTTTCTCGGTTTTTCGTGCTTTAAAAATTCTTATATCGGAAGCCCGGTAACTTGGTCGGTTTTGTTTCTAATCGTACAGCAGCAAGACTTCAGGCAAAAATCCTGGGCGCTGATCAAGCCGGACTGTCCCGCCAAGAGGTTTGGCAGGATGCGGTTTGGTGTAGACAGGCTTGTTTATTTTCCCATCTATCAACTGCGCCTTGAAGTATACGCGAAACTGCGTGATTCAGCTTTCGGGTTTTTTAAGTGCGGTAGAAACCGGCTCTTCAATTTGACCGCCGGTTTTGACGTAGCGGAATTCTTGCAGCGCATACTATTTTTTGTTCGTTTCGAGCAAGCCCTTATAAATTACATGCTTATAGAAAAGCAGCCATTTAAGGATTTTGAGCAGGCGATAACCAATATATTGCTCGCTAATCATATACCATATTTTTTCTATAAAGAGGCCCCACTATGAGCGGAATGTTCCCAGAAAA
>JGI24698J34947_10000612_pt1 | contig 17105 bp, 12 predicted proteins | sample TergutMp193P3_FD_34947 | JGI IMG/M metagenome (IMG submission 34947) | reverse complement strand
CAAAGGCTGATCTCGTCTTTCACAAAGACCTTGTCAAAGAGAAAGCGCTCCCTCATTTTTTCCGTGCCATAACGCCTGGAGTCCCTGGGATGTTCGGCGTATCGTTTTTCCAGTTTCATGTCGTTCCCCCAAAAGTTAATACAGTTCTTCCATGATAAGGCAGGCATATTGCGGATGTCAAGGAAAATTGATAAAATGAAATATGTCGCTTAAATCATCGTTGACCAGGGAAGAAGCCTGGAATCTTTTTTTGAAGTATAACAAGGATCCCTTTCACATTCAGCACGCGCTGACCGTCGAGGGGGTGATGAGGTGGTACGCCAAGGAACTGGGCTTTGGCGACGAGGCGGAGTTTTGGGGAATCGTGGGCCTGCTGCACGACATTGACTTTGGGGAGTACCCGTCGGAGCACTGCGTCAAGGCAAGGGAGCTGCTAAAAGAGGCGGGGGCAAACGAGGAGCTGATCTACGCCATATGCAGCCACGGCTGGGGACTGACAGGTGCAACTGAAAAGCCTGAGCGCGTTATGGAAAAGGTGCTCTTCGCGGCGGACGAACTCACGGGGCTTATCTGGGCAGTGGCGATAATCCGCCCTTCCAAAAGCGTCATGGACATGGAACTCAAGTCCGTGAAGAAAAAGTTCAAGACCCTGAACTTTGCCGCAGGCTGCAACCGCGAAGCCATCGAGAAGGGCGCGGCGGAACTGGGCTGGGAACTTGACAGGCTCATCGAGCAGACAATACTGGCGATGCGCTCCTGCGAGGCCGAGATCAACGCGTTCATGGCGTCCCGTCAAGGAACCGCGTAATCTCCCGCAAGTCCTTTATCTTCTCGTACGGGTAATTCTTGTGAACGTCGTTTTCGTCGAGCAACAGCCCTTTGCCGCCGATTAAGATGTAGCCTTGCACATAACGGGGATAATCGTCAACAAAGAGCGCCTCTTCCGCATCGAGGCCCAGGATATCCAGCGCCGCCCTGAAGGCGGATCCGTGGGGCTTACCCTTTAACCCGTTACTCGCTATATCGAATATATTCTGGAAAACCCCTTCCAGTTCAATTTTTTTTATGACCCTTTCCGCATGAAAGCGCGGGGAATTTGTCAGCACCGAACAGGGGCAGGGAAGATTCAGAAGAAACTGCCGCAATTCAGGGTTAGGCGGCAGATCGTCGGCTTCGTCATCGGGATGGATAAAGGCGAAGTAATCGTCAATGGCGGTAAAGCCCTTTTCGGCACAGAGCCATTCCAGGGTTGTTCCGTAACGCTTCAGGGCTTTCCCCCGCAAGGGTTCACATTCCTCAAGGCTCATCCCGAGAACAGATGCGGCGAATTCCTGTATCCTATGGAAACAATTATCATCAAGACCGTAGTTGACCGAATACAGGGTGCCGTCCAAATCAAAAAGTACGTGCCGAATCATCGGTTGATTATAGCCAAGAAAAGGGAGCAGGGAATAGGGACTGGGGATTAGGGAGCGAAACAAGAAAGCTTTGCCTTGTTCGTTATTAAGTTCATATGCTACCCTTAGTCATGGAAGTACTTTCTACCTCTGATGTTGATCTAAGGCGGGCGGCCACATCCCTTGCCGCCGGGTTTCTCGTGGCATTTCCCACCGAGACCGTCTACGGCCTGGGCGCGGACGCGTTCAATCCCGTTTCCATAGCGAAAATATTCGAAGCAAAGCAGAGGCCGACTTTCGATCCCCTGATAATCCACATCGCAGAGCGGGACGCGGTCTTTCGCATAACAGACAGATCGTCGATGAACGAAACCATGCTGGAACGGCTTTCCGCGCTGGCGGGGCGGTTCTGGCCGGGCCCGCTCACCGTGATTCTCCCAAAACGCAGAGAGATACCGAATATCGCCACGGCGGGACTTGATACCGTCGCGGTGCGCTTCCCCTCGCATCCGGCGGCGCAAGCCCTCATACGCTATTCAACAGGGGCGGTTGCCGCCCCCAGCGCGAATCCCTTCGGCTGCCTCTCGCCCACGAGGGCGGAGCACGTGAAAAGCCAGTTAGGCGATAGAGTTGATTTCATAATAGACGGCGGCAAAACTGAGGTGGGGCTGGAATCCACGATACTCGACATTACGGCGGATTCCCCGGCAATACTCAGGTTAGGCGGAATTCCCGGGGAAGATATTGAGGCGCTCATAGGCCCTGTGGTCCTCTCGCTGCAATCGTCTCCCGGCGCACCGCATTCCCCGGGACAGTTGAAAAGCCACTACGCCCCCGGAACTCCTCTCGTCCTTTGCCGGCAAGGGGAGCTGGACGCGATACCCCCCGAACCGGGGGAGGGGCGGCTTTATTTTTCGCGTGCAAAAAATCCCCGCATAGCGCCTGACAGGATACGGGTATTGTCTGAAAGCGCCGACCTCGTGGAAGCTGCCGCCAATCTCTTTGACATGCTCCACGAACTTGACAACCTCGGCCTCAGCCTCATCCGCGCCGAGGAAGCGCCGACTTCCAGCCTGGGCGCGGCAATCAACGACCGCCTCCGAAGGGCGTCGTCGTAACATTATGGATAATTATTTTCCAAATATAATTTTACCAGGTTCGCGTGTGACAACGGCTTGTCATTGTATAACTCCATATTTATGTTATAATCCAAAAATACTATTTTATTGTTCTCCAATAATTTCCTTATTTTTCCCAATTCAGCCTGCAATTTATTTTCCAAAACCCACTTGTATGTCGGTAAATAAATTAATTTCTTTGCGTCACAGTAATTCAATATTTCATCTGAATTTGTTCCTTTTTGATGTCCTTTTATTTTACCATGTTTTCTTGTCGTCCTTTTTATTCCCTTCATGCTTGTTATTTTGAACGCATTTGTGTCGATATTTTCGTTTTCAAAGACCTTTAACCCTTGCCATATCCCTTCTACTGTTTCAGAAAACAAACCATTGGAGAACGGTACGGGAATATTTCCATGAGGATAAAATGGACTAAATTTTATCCATTCTTCTTTTGATTTGGATGTCAAATCCAATATAGTGTATCCTTCATATTTTTCATTTATTCCCGCGATATTTTTGCGCCTGTTTTCAATTACAATACCATTCATATTCAGTGTCCTCCGTGGTTTTATTCTCTTTAATTATGAAATATACGAAAAAAGTTCGCGCTTGTCTGCTCTTTCAGCTCTTCGAAGCCGGAGCAGGGACTCCCGACCTCTTTTCTCAGGTTGGCGATACCCAGGCATATCGCGTCCAAATCACACCAAGAGGAGAAAGCTTTTCCCCTCAAAGGTTGATAGGGGGCGTCTGTTTCGAGGAGGATCCTCTCGGCGGGAAGAATCGCGGCGGAGGCCATGGCCTTGCGGTGGTTTTTCACGACGGTCGAGCCGAAGGAGAAGAAGGCGTTTATCCCGCGCCTCAGCAGGGCTTCCCCCTCGCCGCTGGTTCCAGGCCACGAGTGAAAGATCACCGCGGGCAGTTTTTTCAGCTCTCCCGTGAAGGGGAAAATCTTGTGCATCGCCCTGCGTACATGCAGAACCACCGGCAGCCCATACCGCAGGGCCGCATCGAGGTGGCGGATAAATATTTCGTCCTGTATCTTCTCCCCCGCCCTGTATTCCTCATCGTAGAGATCGAAACCCGTTTCTCCCACCGCGTCCAGGCGCCCTTCCGCCGCCAGTGATTCGAGCAGCTCAAGCCCTTCCCGAAACGGGAAGTTCCCGTCAGCCGAAAGTTGCGGGTGCAGGGCAAAGCAGCAAAACAGGGGCGGGCTGCCATCCATCAGGGCTTTCTTCGCGAGGCCCTCGTTATACGCAAACTGATCCATGTTCCAGGAACTCGCGGCAACGGCAGTCCCGGTTTCACGGCGTTCATCTTCGGCGCCGGGAAGGTATTCAAGCAGATCCCAGGGATGGCAATGCGCATCGATCACTATCATCTCCTATCACTATCATCTCCTATCACTATCATCTCCTATCACTATCACCTCCTATCATCGCTTCCCTTCTTGCAGATAACGTTCCTCTTCGCTGAAGATACAGCCGCAATACTTCTGCATATAGTAACCGGCGCCCCTGGCCTGGTTCCGGCCTTCCCTGAAGCGCGGACGAAAATCCCGGTATAAAAACTCTATGCCGTAAAAAACCGCCAGATCCTCACCAATCTCCCTGAGGAGATCGTGATTCTGATAGGGACTGATCAGAAGGGTTGTCGAAAAAGCGTCAAAGCCCCTTTCCATAGCGACACGGGCGGTTTTTTTCAGCCTGAGCCGGTAGCAATAGCCGCAGCGTTTTTTCCCACCGGGACTATCCCCGTTTTCTTCGACAGCGGAAACCCCTTTAATGAAAGAGCGGAGCCCGTATTCGTCTTCAACCGTTAGGGGAAGGTTTTTCGCGGCGGCAAGGGCGTAAAGCGAATTCCCCCGGGAGCGGTATTCGGTATACGGGTGGATATTGGGGTTATACCAGAACAGATGAGGCGCGATATTCTCGGCGAGAAGGGCGTCAACGCACTGTATCGAACAGGGGGCGCAGCAGGTATGAAGGAGCAGCTTCATATTTTTATTATAGCAAAGGTTATGGAGATGGGAAATATCGCGCCATGCTGCGGGGATTTTCAAAGACATCCACCGCGTGAAGAAGGCCGGCTGCCACTCCCAGATCCGGCAGTTTTTCCCTGACCCTGTCAAAGATAAAACGCGCGATGCGCTCGGCGCTGGGGTCGTTTTGAAAAAGCGCCATGTCGTTGAGGTTTGAATGATCCAGCGGAGAGATAGCTTCGTCCAGGGCCTTTTTCAAAAGGGAGAAGTCCGCGAGCATTCCTCCCTCGTCAAGTTCCTCACCGCCGGCCCAGAGGCGAACCCTGTAATTGTGGCCGTGAAGCTTCTCGCATTTACCGTAATAATGACCCAGAAAATGTGCCGCCGAAAACTCGGCCTCTACCCTCACCCGGTACATACCTTTAGCATACATTCCCCCCAAAAACCGTTCAAGTGCAAAAAAGAGCATTGTCATTTTTTTAGGCGCTGGTTACACTTTATTATGAACTCTGAAACGGGTAACACCTTTTCCCGCAGCCTCAAGGATTTTCTCACCCCGCCTGTCGCGGAGAGGGCGGGGATCATCGAGGCGCGACTGGGGGCATCCGTGCCGGTGAAGCATAACGCCTCTTCAGCGCTGCCCTCCTCTCCCGAAATTACCGCCCTTGAGTATGACTCCCGAAAGATCGAAAGTGGCTCGCTTTTTTTCGCCCTGCCGGGGCTTCACACGGACGGGCACAAATTCATTGACGCCGCGATTAAGCGTGGGGCCAAAGCGGTGATCCACCAAAACGAGATTGCCGAATACCGCGAGGGAATTCTCTATATTAAGGTGAAGGATTCACGCTTTGCCATGTCGCCCATTGCGGATGCTTTTTATGGCTCCCCGTCCCGCCGCATGGGAATAATCGGGGTTACCGGCACCGAAGGCAAAAGCACAACGGTGTACATAATCTACCAGCTCCTCAAACTTTTAAACAAAAAAGCGGGCTTTATTTCCACGGTACAGCAGGGGGACGGCCTTGCCGAAAAATGGACAGGCGAACACCAGACCACGCCAGAAGCGCTAACGGTTCACAGGCTGCTTGAGGAAATGCGGCATAACGGGGCGGAATTCGCAGTGCTTGAGTCAAGTTCCCACGGCCTTTCCAAAAAGAACAACCGCCTTGGCGACGTGGATTTCGATGTGGGCGTGGTGACTAACGTGACCCACGAGCACCTTGAATTCCACGGCACCTTTGAGCAATACAGGAGCGACAAGGCGGAATTATTCCGCGCACTGGATATCTCCTCCCACAGGAAAGAAGGCCGGGACGGAGAATTTTACGTCCCCTCGTTTGGCGTGGCAAACGCGGATGACGCAAACGCGGGATTTTTCGCCGCCGCCACAAAAAAGAAAACCTATACCTTCAGCACAAGGGGGGCGGAAGCGGATCTCTCCACGCACCATGTTGAGAGCGAAGCCGGCGGCAATTCCTATGAGGTTTTCATTGCGTCTAACGGAAAGACCATTACACTGCGGGACAGACTAAGCGGGGCCTTTAACGCCGGCAACGTCCTCGCCGGCCTGCTCGTGGTTTCGAACCTGCTTTCGGCAGAGGTCGAAGAACTTGCCCCTTTAGTGCCTCTTCTAAAACCAGTTCGGGGCAGGATGACCGCCGTAAACAGGGGACAGCCCTTTGAAGTGCTTGTCGATTATGCCCACACGCCTTCGTCATTCGAAACCGTCCTCCCGCCTTTGAGGGAAAGGCTCAATTCCCGGGGCGGCAGGCTCATCTGTCTTTTCGGCTCAGCCGGTGAAAGGGACACCCAAAAACGAAAGCTCCAGGGTGAAATCGCCGCCCGCTATTCCGATATCGTCATCCTCACCGACGAAGACCCCCGCGGCGAAGACCCCATTGCCATTCTGGAAGAAATTGCTAATGGATGTTTCACAGCCAAAGGCTGCGAAACATCCAAGGGATGTGGAAACGTTATTCGCAACGAAACCCTGTTTCTAATCCCCAATAGGCCGGAGGCAATCAGGAAAGCTGTCTCCCTTGCCCGGCAGGGAGACATTGTACTGCTCCTTGGAAAAGGCCACGAAAACTCCATTATCTACGCCCATGGGACAATTGCGTACGACGAAATCGGCGAGGCTGAGGCAGCGCTTGAAGAATCAGGGTACACTGCCAAATCCTAATTTGTCGCTCTGATCGTAAACGGCATCATACATATCAATCTGGCGCGGCGAAGCGGGCTAGCCATGCGGTCAGCTCGATGGCGCATTCATTTATTGACAATTCTGACTAACTAAACAGGCAGTGTTATTTTTAGATCCGCCATATGCTGCCCGCATGGCTCCCCGCTCTCGCCACGACAAAGATATGTCAGACGAGAAAGCGATCAAAAAGGCAAATCAAGATTTTCATACGGTAGGGAAAATGCCCTCTTCCCCATATAATAATAATTATTTGTCTCGCAGTTGCTATATTATTGTAATAATTCAGGGAAAAACAAACGTGGGCGGCGCAAGGGGTGTCTGATAACAATTTTTTGATGAATAAGATCTTCTAGACGCGAGCCGAGTAAGCCCTGAGGGCAGCATTGGCGTGCGTAGAAAAAGGCTCGCATGCCCGCGGCAGCGGGCAGGCCGCCACGATAGAGCCACGCCACGAGCTGCCCGAAAGGGCTTACTCGGTCGCGATATGATTGATCTTATTCTTTAATGCTTTCGCAAGCCGCCCCTGTGCCGCCTGATGTTCTTTTTCTGATTTATTTACGAATGTATAGATATGAAACATCCCGACAAATCAGTAGTTTATCCTGCGATTGCGGGCGCTTACCTCCCACTCGCCGGTTATCTCTCCGTCACGCGCAACTACGATCTGCGGGTAGAGCGCAGAGGTCGGGCAGATGTGCGACGGTATCACATAACAGTCGCTGCCGATGGGGGGAAGCGGCTGTCCGGGTGGCGGGGAAAATACCCAGTGTTCCTCGCTCTGAAAGAGGGGCTTCGCTTCTTCCATCCCCACGATTATCCCGCGCTCACCGGCTGGATCCGAGGCGATTCCCTTGGAGCCCAAATCCAGCGTGAAACTGTTCTCCGCCGGGTGGCTTACGACCCGCGTGAGGAGCGCCGCCCCAGGCGGAAAATCCATGTCGGGGATTTTATTATGGTAACCCCAGTGGCCGATAAAACAGGTTCCAGGGGACAGGTACATGTTGTCTTTGCCGGCACGGCAGGGAAAAGTAGGGGTACCGCCCATGACCAAAAGGCCGCAATGGAGGCCTTTACACTCAAGGGATTCCTTTACCTTCAATACCCCGCGATCGATTTCATCAACTTTGGCTTTCCTGGCATTGAAATCACTGTCTTTCAAATGCCCGTCGTAACAGTGCATGCCGTTAAGCGCAATGCCCTTTAGCGCCGCTGCGGCCTCATAAAACCCTGCAAGCCTGTCAAGCGAAACGCCGGTACGGTGCATGCCCACATCCACATCAACCAGGACATTCGCGGTGATCCCAATTTTCCGGGCCTCGATCGAAAGAATCTCGAGCTGGCGAAGATCGTCCCCGACGGCATAAAAAGCCGCCTCTTCATAAGCGGCGGCAAGGCGCAGGAAACGGGATACATTGGGGCCGACAAGAGGATACGCCAGTATAATATCCTTGCCGCCGGCTTTCGCCGTCATCTCGGCTTCAGCGATTGTGGCGCACTTGAACCGCGTTATACCCAAGTCAATCTGTAGACGGATCATCTCCCCTGTCTTGTGGGATTTCACATGAGGCCAAAGCCGTTCCGCGCCGCCCGCCATATCGATGATCCGCCGGGTATTGGCAAGGATGATGTCCCGGTAATAGATCAAGGCCGGGCTCACCAGAAGAGAGGTATCACGCAGGGCATAAACATTTCTATCCATTTTGAACACCCTTAAACTGAGATACCAATATATACCCAAAAGCCGGCAATTAATCTACACCGAAAGGATATCGTAAGGATCGTCCCCAAAGCGGCGGTGCTGGACCGCTTCCAGGATATGGACCGATTCTATTAAGGCAACCCCTTCCAAATCGGCTATGGTTCTCGCGATTTTAAGAACCCCGTGACAGGCCCGGCCGGAAAGGCCGAGTTTGGAAGCCGCCAGGATAAAAGCTTCCTCGGCGCTTTTCGGGAGGGAACAGAATTTCTCTATCTGACCCGGAAGCATCCTTGAATTGCGCCTGACAGCCAGACCCGTGAAACGTTTCCTTTGAATCTCCGTCGCCGCCGCGACCCTCCGCCTTATCTCCTCACTCTTTTCCCCGCCTTCCCCCGTCGGCGTCAAAACCCCGGGAGCGCGAACAGGAACCCTGATGTCGATCCTGTCAAGAAGGGCGCTCCCCATCTTTCGCCAGTAACGGCGGATCTCATCGCCGGTGCAAAAACAGCCGCTATCTTCATATTCCTGGGACAACCCGGCGTCATATCCGCCGCGAAAGGCCGCGCCAAGGCGACCGCAGGGACAGTTGTTCGCCGCGAGGAGCAGTTGAAAATCGGCGGGAAGCTTCTGGGGCCCTTCGGCGCGGACGATGGTTATTACCCTGTCCTCCAGCGGCTCCCTGAGGGACTGAAGCACGGGAAGGCGGAATTCCGGCGCCTCGTCAAGGAAGAGCGTCCCAAAATGGGCCAGGGTTATTTCGCCGGGACGGATGTTTCTGCCGCCGCCCAGAACCCCCTCAACGCTGGCTGAATGGTGCGGCGAGCGAAAGGGCGGCGCCGTGATAAGGCCGCCGGAAGTAGGCCCCGTAATTTGCCCGGCGAGGCCGTGAAGCCTGGTGACTTCCACGGCTTCGGCAGGATCGAGGGGAGGCAGGATTGAGGGGAAGCGCCTTGCGAGCATGGTCTTGCCCGATCCCGGCGGGCCAAAAACAAGCAGGTTATGCCCGCCCGCGGCGGCAATCTCAAGGGCCCGTTTGTACCTCGCCTGGCCCTTTACCTCGGAGAAATCCCCTGCCCCGCTGGAACGGGCGGCTTCTTCGTCAGCCGCTAAGTCCGCGCCGCCGGGATAATTTTCCAGTTCAGGCAGCTCGCCGCTTTCCGCCCTGACAAGCAATGCGTGGACAACCTCGGCAAGGGTGGCGGCGGCAAAAAACCTGATGCCGCGCAGGGCAGACGCCTCCCTTGAATTATCCTCGGGAACGATAAACTCCCCGATTCCGGCCCTGACCCCTGCCGCAAGCGCGGACAGCACGCCCCGCACGGGCCGTACACGGCCTGAAAGTTCCAGCTCCCCAAGAACCATGAGGTTATCGGGAACCGAAACCATGCGCGCCGCCGCCATCACGGAAACCGCGATAGGCAGATCGAGGGAAGCGTCCTCCTTGCGAACCCCGGCAGGCGCAAGGTTTATAAGGACGCGGTCTTGCGGGAAGTCAAAGCCGGAATTGCGAAAACTCGCCCTGACCCTTTCCCGGGCCTCCCTCACGGCCCCCTCTGCAAGGCCGGTAATGTCGATCCCCGGTATGCCCCGGCGGATATCCGTCTCCACCCGGATGATGACGCCATCCGCTCCCCGCGGCGCGTAAGCCAATACATTCATATTTTCCTCCGTAGCTATACTGCACGGGGATGAAGTATGCTTCGATTTTACGGAATTTTTTCCCATAAATAATTCACCGGAACGGCCCAAATATTTCTGGCGATTTGGGTAAGCTCGGAGCCTGTGTATATGACGATACCCTTCCTGAACCTCTTCCCGATGGTATCAGACAGAACCGCCATGTTTGCCCAATCCCTCTCGTCGATCGTCCCGCTCATCTTTACCTCTATACCGATGGCCTCCCCTTTCGGGCTCTCGACGACGAAATCCACCTCCTTGCCCTGATCCTTTACGGGATTGAAGTGCGACACGCTGAACGGGCCAAGCGATTTTGCCGCTTTCATTATTTCGCCCGCGATAAAGTTCTCGAAAATATGCCCCATGGTTGACATATCATTCCTGAATATTTCTTCCATATCCCTTTGCATCAGGTGACAGAGCAGGGTGGTATCCGTAAAGTACAGTTTTTTTTGTTTCACAAACCTCTTGTCCAGCTTGTTTGGCTTTGACCAGGACGGCAGTTCGTATACCAGAAAAGTACTGTTACAAACCGCCTTGTATTTTTCGTATGTCTTCGCGTCAAGGCCGGTTTCCTTCATCACATTGGCGTTATTGAGGAGGCCTCCCGCCCTCTGCGCGAACGAGACGAGGAGCTGATACACATTGTCGGGATTTTTTATGTCGGCAAGACCGCGCACGTCCCTCTGGAGTATGGTGGTAATGTAGTCGTTAAACCATAAATATCGATCTTTTTTCCTGTTCAGGGCTATTTCGGGAAAAGTCGCGGCTGATATTGTATCAACAATTTTGACGCGGCTGTATTTCCCGGGATTCAACTCAACGTTCCACAGTTTCTCTATCAGGTTTACGCCTGTTCCTTTTATTTCAGAAACGGAGAAGGGATATAAAGTCAAGATTGACATCCTTCCTACAAGCGCGTCGGCGAGTTTTGGCAGGGCGAAAATATTCGCCGAGCCGGTCAGCACGTACAGGGCCCGGTCTTTACCGGCAAGGCGCTTTCTGTCGACGGCCATTTTGAAGTAGCGAAACAACTCCGGGGCGAGCTGGACTTCGTCTATTATGTTGAGCTTATCCGGGGGCAGCTTTTCGATAAAGCCCGAGGGATCGTTTTTGGCAAAAAACAGGCTGGCGGGATTATCGAAGGTAATGTAGTTCAACTCATTTTTCGCGGACAAATTCTGAACAAGCGTCGATTTCCCGCACTGCCTCATTCCGTTCAGATATACCAGAGGCCTCGTTTCGATCGTTTCCGCCAAAATATTTTCCAGCGATCTTTGTATAAAAACCATTTTGTCCTCACAGTATTTTATGGTATTGGGATACCATATTTTATGGTACTCCAATACCATATTTTATGGTGTTATAGTACATGTGTCAAGGGGAAGTTTATATGGTCGAAGGAGAGTTTATACCGGCAGGGTACGGACTTCAACGCCCAGGCGGGCCGCCGCTTTTTCGGCTTCGGTTTTTCCCGCGATAATCACGGGATTTGCTTGCCCGGTTTGTCTCGCAAGACGTGCTTTGGCCGCCTCAATTTGTTCTTCGCTTACGTCGATGATACCCTTAAGCTTCCGGGAACGGCGCCAATCCTCAACGCCGCAGAGAAAGCGAATAAAATCGCCATGGCCTTTTCCCGCCGGACTGCTCGGACAGGTTTCCCCGGAATAGGTCCCAATTAGCATTTTCTCCAGATTGTCCCTGCTATGGGATTCCCCGCTGATTATCGATGAAAACGCCTCCAGGGATCTTAGCGGATTGGGGTCACGGTAGGTTGAAAAAGAAAAAATGCCTTCCAGATGCTCGGTCTTGGCGGAAGCCCCGTAAGCGCCGCCCTTCATGCGTATCTCCTCCCAGAGTGCGCCGGTGGAAAGCTGATGCGATAACACGAGTTCCGCGGCCTGGAGGGGAGAACCATAGGGAACGGATTTGAGGGAGATGGCGGTAAAACCCACCTGAAGGGAAGGCGAGGCGAAAACCTCGGCCTTATCCGAAAGGGGCTTGAATTCCGAAAGCGCGAGAAAATTTTCAATACCCTCCGACGCGGGATTTCGTGGCCGCGGAACGCCGAAGGATCCAAAACGTTTCCCTATTTCCTTTCCCGCCTCCACTGCCGCGCCTCCTGTAAAATGAGCCAACATCCCCGCCCCGGTCAACGCGGTCTGAATAGCCTTGAGTTTCGCCCTTATTTCCGAAACATCCAGTTCTGAGAGCTTACGGGCAAAAAGAATTTGATCCAGGCCGCTATGGAGTTCCGCCATGGCACGCGTCCGGGAAAAGGTACGAGCCGAGAAACAGGAAGCATGAAAATGCCCCGAGATCGTCAGAGCGGAGTCCAAAGCGTTTTTCACTTCCAGCACCAAATCCCTCAGCCGTTTCAGGTCCGAGAAATCGGCCTCCGTGATGATCTTTAAGGCCAAATCCAGGGAAGGGCCGATTTTTTCATCCAGGGCGCTTAGGTGGAAAAATATCCAATCGCGGCCTCCGGCGTCAAAAGTTCCGGTTGGGAAAGCCGCGGTTCTTGCGGCGCCGGGCGCAAGGGAACTTGAGTGGAACCCTGGGTAAAACCCCCCGGTTGTACGGGCAAGGAGGCTTGCAACTTCCCCGTAATCCATGCCGGGAAGACCGGTTGAAAGCGCCGCTATCGAATAAAACGGAAGCCATAGATAATCTTCGGGGGGGAGGACATCAATGGGAAAAGCCAGGTCAATATAGCTGATCCCGTTCGTAAAGACGGGATTAATCAGTAAAGGAACGCCTGAAGCGTCGGCGTATTCCCTTTCTATAGTTTCCAATTCAGACGACAGATCGTTACGCGAAAGATGGGGAATTGCGGCTAACGCTTCGGGGCTGTCCTCTTTTTCCTGGACGCGGACAAATTCCTCCGTCTTTTTTTTGAGGGCCTCTTTCCCGTCCTCCCCAAGGGAAGCCTCAATCTCCCCAAGGCGACGCGCCAGTGCGGCTTCCTTTTCTTCCAGAAAACCTTTCTGGGGTTCTATTATAATAAGCGCCCGGTGGGGATTATCCAGAAGATACCGGCGTATCAATTTTTCGAAAAAACGCCCGTCTTCCTCAATACGGCGTTTTAGCTCCGTAAAGAGCGGGATGAAAAGAAGGCTGTCCCATGGCGTTCCGCCAAAGAACCATTCCCCGAATGAGCAGCGCATCCATGCCAGGGAAAAGGGCCCGCCTGAACGGCGAATTTCCCTGTATGAAAATTCCATTCCCAAAAGGGTAGTCTCAATTTCTTCCTTTGGAATGCCATCCCGCTCAAGACGACCAAGCGCGTCAAGGATAAGGGCCTCGACTTTTCCTGCCGCTTCTTCGATTGTCTGATCATCAAGACCACGAATCCCTCGGACTTCGTGGCTTAAGCCACGAAGTCCGACACAGAACGATGTTTCCAGGCGTTCACCTTCAAAGCCGGACGCAGGGGAAACGTCTTCTCCAAGGCCGGAATCAATCAGGGCCCTCCTGAGGGGAGAACCATCGTGGCCAAGGAGAATTATGTCCAACGCCGCCAGGGCCACAGTTTCATCGGTGTTGATCGTCTCCCCGCAAAGCCAGGAAAGCAGCACCGTTGGCTTTTGTTCGGCGCCGGCGGGGCAGGGAATCCTGAAAGATCTCGGGCTTTCCCAGCGCACGGTGCGCTTAATCGGGTCGTTCCTGTTCCCCGCCGGCAGGGACGAAAAGAATTTTTCATTCAGGAAGGTGAGCTGTTTTTCCGTCGGTATGTTGCCGGCGAGGAAGATACGGCAGTTTGCCGGTGTATACCACGCCCGATGAAACTCTTTAAGACCTTCCCAGTCAAGATCAAGAATACATTCGGGATCGCCCCCGGATTTAAATTCATAGGGAGTGCCCGGCAGTACCGCTTTTACTGACCAGAGACCCGCGTACGCGTCAAGGGACGAATAAGCCCCTTTCATCTCATTGTAAACAACCCCGCTTACATTCAGCTTTCCATCGGGATCATAAAAAAGGTGATGCCCTTCCTGCATGAAGGTCCACTCCGAAAGAAGGGGCCTGAAAACAGCGTCCCCGTACACGGACATGAGGTTGAAGTAATCATGCTCGTTTACGGAACTCGCCGGGTACACGGTTTTGTCTGAAGATGTCCAGGCATTGAGATAGGTCTGAAGGCTTCCCTGCGCGAGAACTATAAAAGCGTCTTTCAGCGGATAGGATTGTGAGCCGCAGAGAACCGAGTGTTCGAGTATATGCGCCACCCCGGTAGAATCTTTTGGAGGCGTGGCGAAGGAGAACGCAAAAAGGTTTTCACTGTCGTCATTCAGGACATGAAAGACCTCCGCCCCGGTTTTTTGATGTTTTGCCCAGATACCGGTTGCGTCTAACTCAGGCAGGTCTTTCACTTCGAGAATTTCAAAACCGCTGCCGGTTACTTCCCCTTTCTGTAACGCGCAACTCATACAAACACATCCTCGTCCGAGAGCATCATTATGCGGCCTTCTTCCCTGTTCAGGCGGAACCAGGTGAGGAATTCCCTGGCCGCGGCCTCGGTCTCCACCCTGGCAACAGGCCCCATGATTTCAGACTCGTCCATGACCAGTTGTGCCCTCGTCCCTGTAATATTCCCGAGGATCTTCTGGGTGAAGGCCTCGGACTTGCCCCGGATAAGCAAAGCGATATCCCGGTCCTCCATGTCCCTGAGTTTCTCCTGTATCGGCCTGTCCGCCGCGTTGCATACGTCCTCCAGGGTATAGATGCGATCCTTCAGCTCCTTGCCGAGGGACGGATCGCTTTCTTCCAGATCCTCCAAAAGCCTGCCGCCAAAGGCCGTATCCGAATGCTTCAAAATCGCCGCGAGGACATTCTTCCCGTCAATCGCTATCCCGGAATTCTGCCGGCCTAAATTGCGGGCTTTCTCCTTTATGGCGGCGGCGGTTCTTTCGATCACCTCGGGAGGGGATTCCTTCAGCCGGGCAATGCGCTTGACAATTTCCAGTTTGCGTTCCGGCGTTGTTTTGGCGAGCGCCGATGCGGACAGCGTCGAAGGAAGACGGGAAAACACCATGGCGCAGGCGGCGGGGCTTTCATCCTTGAAAAGCATGGCAACCTGTTCCCCGGAGAAGTCTTCGAGGAAACCGAAGGGGCTTTCCGGGGCATCGGGAACCGCCTTTAAAAGCATTTCCTCGCCCTTCTCGGGCCCGAACGCGGCGTAGAGGATACGCCTGGCCTCTTCCTTGCCGCCATATAGAGTACCGGAATAACCATAATCGGGAGAAAGAAGCGAACGGAATTCCTCAAGCACGGCTTCGGCTTCTTCGGGGCTTATGCCTTTAATCGTGACAATCTCTTTCGATATGGCCTCCACCAGTTTCGGTTCCAGCCTGGAAAGAATTTTGGAAGCCTCATCGCTTCCGATGAGTACCATGAACATGGCTGCCCGCCTGAATTTTGAAGCCGGAAGTTCTGGCGAAGCTTTCGCCTTCGAAATATTCGCGGGCGAAATTTTCGCCTTCGAAGTTTTCTCTGTCTTGATGAACCCGCCATCGTCCGCCGGGAAGTCCCCTTCCCGCTTTTTCCCCATCGCCTTTTGATAGGCGGAAATCCTTTGCGAAGCGAGCTTTCCGCCGGAGTCCCCGGTCTCCGGTGATTTTGATTTTCCCATGTGCCAATAATATGATATTTCGCTGACATTGTACATTACGAAATTATTCATTTTCCGTGGTTTTTGTTCAAAAAAATTTATCCGTTAGGGTGTATTTTGTCCAATTTGTTTCTGTAAATTAATATTACCATGAAAGAAGAAGAATTGAGTTCGATAGAACCTTTACTCAGGAAAACACGACAGTTGCTGACGCACTACGACAAGGTCACGGCGTTGAATTCCGCGGTTTTGGACAGATCGGGTAACTTAATAAAAATTACAGATTTCGAAAAACAACTGCGGTTCTGCGAGCTATGCAGGAAATATTCCCACAACCCATCGCGCATTTGGCGCGGCGACGAATACCCCTGCGACAAGATACACCTTGACGCGCTCGCCGAATCCCGGCAGACCGGCAAAACCCATATTTACGCCTGTACGGTGGGTTTCGCGTACTGGTGCAGCCCGATTTACCATAACGGACGGTATACCGGCGCGCTTAACGCCGGGCAGGTCCTCACATGCAGCCGCGCCGAGGCGGTGGAAAAATTCCGCTCCCAATGCAGGGACAAGATGGCGGTGGAAAAATTCCGCAAGATGCTCGAAGGGATAGAGGAAAAAAGCCATGAGGAGATTCAGGCCATGGCGAGGCTCCTCGGCGTCTGCGCGGAAGAAATTTCCGAAAAGGAAAAATACCTGAATTTCACATTCCGCAAAATTGCCATGAAGGAAGCCGGGATAAAACAAAGCGGCGAAAACCGGAAAGAACATGAGTCGGAATATCCGCAGGAAAAAGAACGGACGCTCCTCGCCGCCTTCCGGCGCGGCGACAACGAGACAGGCGCAAAGATCATGAGGGAACTCATAGACAACACGGTCGCGACGATCCCCGGAAACACGGAAATTCTCCGCGTACGCGCCATACAGCTCCTGGTGCTCCTCTCCAGGGCCGCTTCCGAAGATCCTTCCGGCACAACGATGCCTGAAACCTATACCCTGTACCTGAAACGGATTCAGGAATCCAAAACCGCCGAGAAGTTGATTGAAAACCTGTACCTCATCGCCGGCCATCTGGCGTCAAGGATATTCTCTTTCAAGGGGATACGCCACGCCTCGGTACTCCGCAGAGCTGAACGCTACATCTGGGAAAACTACACCAGGAAGATCAGCCTTAAGGAAGCGGCAAAAGCCGCGGGACTTTCGTCGCCGTACTTCAGTTCGATTTTCAAGAAAGAGATGGGAGAAAATTTTTCGAGTTATCTCAATCGTCTCAGGGTGGAAAGGGCGATGGCGATGCTCACGGGAACCGCGAAACCCCTGAATGAAATAGCCAAACTCTGCGGATTTGAGGATCAGAGCTGGTTCTCAAAAACCTTCAAAAGAATAACAGGAGCAAGTCCGGGGAAATACCGGGAAACG
>JGI24698J34947_10000611_pt1 | contig 17136 bp, 14 predicted proteins | sample TergutMp193P3_FD_34947 | JGI IMG/M metagenome (IMG submission 34947) | reverse complement strand
TAGCCGCCCTGCGAATTCCGCCTGTGCTCGTCAAGACCGTACTGGTCTTTTACATACACGCCCCTGATAACCACATCGGACGGGAGAAAGGAAGGATCGATTAAATCCCCCTGGGCGTTAAAGGTATCGGTTGGGTGCGCGTAGTAATAACTGTTGAAAGTACTCGTCGCTTCGTCATCCACGATGTGGAAGGCGAGGCTTCCCTTCCCCATGATTATATCGTTGATCCGCTCGGGATCCGCCGTGCCCGGTATCTCCACATATATCTGATCCGCGCCCTGCTGGCGTATAACAGGCTCGGTGAGGCCGAAGCGGTCTATGCGGCTGTTCAGGACCTCAAGGGCCCTGAGCACGGCATCTTCCCTATCGGCTTCGTTCAGGTTCCGTCCCAGCCTCTCGCTGAGGGAATCCATGTTCGCCTGAAGCACGATGCTTAAACCGCCGGAAAGGTCCAGGCCAAGCTGGACCGCGTTCTTTTGCAGATCCTTCAGGCGGAAAATCCTGTCCCGGTAATTGGACTCTATCGCTTCAAGGGCCTCCTGGCGGGAAACAAAAGCCCCCAGAACAGCCCTTGCGTCCCAGGTCTCAGGCGCGTTTTGTTTGGCGTCCTTGTAGACCCCCTTTGCCGTGGCGGTCAAAAACGCCAGTTCGGGAGGCATCTCCTCCCCGTTTCTCGCCCTGGCGATAAGATCCTCCAAATCCGCCTGCGCGCTTTGGGACGCGTAAGTCTTAATTTGCTCCCTGGAACCCAGTGCCCTGGTCTGATCCAGCCTGGGCGTCCAGAAATACCATTGGATTGATGGAAGCAGAAAAAGAAAACATAGCGCCACAATCACAAGTATCAGGATCAACCGGTAGCGTTTACTCATACTTTTGCTCCAAAATTTGTATCAGGTCGGGAAACCCGGCAAAAGCCGGTTTTTCCGTAGATTCTCATCCGCCCCCTAAGCTTCTTCGCTTTTCTCTTCGGGGCTTTCAAGCTTTTTCTCTTCTTTTTCCTCTTTAGCCTGGCTTGAGACCGTGGAAATGGCGCCGCGGTTAAACTCCAGCTTTGTGTTTTCATCCACCTTGATAATTACCGTGGTTTCTTTGACGCTCTGTATGACCCCGTGGATGCCGCCGATGGTGACAACGCGGTCGCCTTTCTTCAGGGCGGAAAGCATCTTCTGGGTTTCCTTCTGTTTCTTGTTCTGGGGCCTTAAGATGAGGAAATAGAAAATCGCGATGATGGCTACGAGGGGNAGAAAGCTCATCAAAGTAGAGCCTGGCGTCGCTTCCCCCCCCTGGGGCGCCCCCATGAGCAAAGGTAAATAGAATANATTCATATTACGTCCTTATAAAGAGAATATGGGTCAGAATAGCATAAANAGAAAGGGAGGGTCAATGCCTAAATATANACTGAGCGCCTTACATCCACCATAAANACCCCAAAGAGCCGGTCCATGGCGGAAATATCAGCCTGCGCCAAATCAGCCACAAACCTGATATCCTCCTTGTTCCCGGAGTGCACGGCTGAGGAATAGGCGGCGCGGAAAAGGCCCTTTTCGGCGAGTTCGCGGGTGGAGAGTTTTCCGTATTTCCTTTTGGCCTGCTTGTCCACCACCGCGGCGGGACCGTCGTAACCTATGGTAAAAACAAAATCTTCCCGGGAAAGCATGGATCCTTCTATCTATTCCATGCCGACATGGTCGGCGGCAACGGAATAGAATTTATCCTTGGCCGCGCCACACATCGGGCAAACCCAGCTCGCAGGAATAGCCTCAAAGGCTGTTCCCGGCGCTATACCGCCGGCCGAATCGCCTGCCGTCGGATCATAGACATAACCACAAGGATCACAAACATACTTTAGCATTTTATCTCCTCCCCGGCTTTTGCCTGCACTATCATTATGAACCATTTCCCCGATTGAGGCAAGCTCATATTAAGGACGGGCCTATATTACCCATTCCCATTTTTACATTTTTTTTGTATAATAACGACAATGAGCAAGACAACAAAAAAATTCCAGATTGATCAGCGGGTGGTCTACCCCAGCCAGGGAGTAGGGCTAATTAAGTCAATAGAAGAGCTGCCGTTTAAAGAGAACAATATTCCCTACTATGTAATTTACCTTGAAGTTTCCGACATGACCATAAAGGTCCCTGTGGACAAGGCGGTGGAACTCGGGATACGGTCCATAGTCGCCAAAGATGAAGCCCTCAAGGCCCTGGACCTTATAAGCGAAGACTACGAGCCCATACCATCGGACTGGAAATTGCGATACCAGACGAACATGGACCTCCTGAAAAAGGGGAGCATTACGGATATCGCNACGATAGTTCGCTCCCTCTACCACAGAAGCAAAGTCAAGGAGCTTCCCATCCAGGAACGAAAGCTCTACGATACGGCACTGAAACTCCTGGAAGACGAGATTACCTGTTCCCTTCGCAAACCAAAAGAAGAAGTGGAAAACATGATCTTCACCCGGCTGGAAGCCCGGTAAAAAATAAACATGCTTTCCGTTGCCGCCGTCATCTGCGCGGCCGGTTCCTCAAGCAGAATGGGAACAGGTAAAAAAGAGTACCTGCCCCTGCCCGGCGAAAACCACCTTACCGTGCTGGGCGCGGCAGTTGCCGCCTTCGCTTCCTGTCCCCGGATAAAAACCATCGTTGTCACAGTGCCCGCCGGGGAGGAAGGCGCCGCCAAAGCCTGCCTGCCTGAAGGCCTGCTCTCACGCGAAGGGGGCATTTTATTTGTCGAGGGCGGCCCCACCCGCCGAAGCTCCGTACACAGGGCCCTCTCGCTTTTGGAGCCTTGCCACCCCACGCATGTGCTCATTCACGACGGGGCGAGGCCCTGGGTCAAGCGCGACCTCATCGAACGCTGCATAGAAGCGGCCATACGTTTCGGGGCGGCGATCCCGGCGCTTCCCCTTATTGAAACCCCAAAAGAGCTCGGGGATGACGCGCAAATTATCAAGCGGCACCTGAGGAGAACCGCGTTGTGCACCGCGCAAACCCCACAGGGTTTTACCTTTCCGGCAATACTCCGTGCCCACGAAAGAGCCGCCGAGAAGGAAGAGAAGGAACATTATGAGTATACCGACGACGCTGAGGTCTGGGGAGAATTCGCGGGGAAGGTGACGGTGATCCCCGGCGATCCTGAAAACCGGAAGATCACCTACCCCGAAGATCTAGAGATTAGGGATCAGGGATCAGGGACTAGGGATAGTTGTTTGCAATCTGAGCGCGACGGTAACAAGCTTAACCCTCAAATATCGCTCCCCGGTCCCAAGTCCCAAGTCCCCAGTCCCTTAATACGAATTGGTCTTGGGAGAGACATCCACCGCCTGACAGAGGGCAGAAGGTTTCTGCTGGGGGGAGTGGAGATTCCCTGTGAAAAAGGCGAGGAGGGCCATTCCGACGGGGACGTGCTGGCGCACGCGGTTTGCGACGCGCTGCTCGGCGCCACGGGGCTTGGCGACATAGGGGAACTCTACCCCTCAGGCGACCCTGCCTGGGAAGGCGCGGATTCCCTTGAGCTTTTAAAAGGCGCATGGCGACTGGTAAAGGCCGGCGGCTGGCGACTGGTAAACCTGGACTGCACGGTGAGCTGTGAAACGCCGAAAATTCTCCCCCACAGGGAACGCATCCGCCGCTCGCTCGCCGTGGCACTGGACGTGGATCCCGGCGTGGTCTTTGTCAAGGGAAAAACCAACGAGGGGCTGGGGCCTGTGGGGTCTGGCGAAGCGGTGGAAGCCCTGGCGGTATGCCTGATTGAGACGCCTAACAGACCTTTTGACCTTCCCGGTGAATTACCCCATAATGACGGCAATGGAACAGGAAGCAAACGTCAGGGCCCGGCCTGACGATGGGACCCGCCTTAATGAGGCGAGCCTAAAAAAGGCGCGTCTCATTAGAGCCGCCTCCCTTACCGCGCTGTTTGGCAACGTTGCGCTTGGGGTTGCCAAGATCGTGACGGGCATTTACTCGGGGAGCATGGCGGTTATCGGCGACGGTATCGACTCGTCGGTGGATGTGCTTATCTCGATTATGACCCTGTTCGTGGCGCGGATCATTTCAAGGCCGGCGGACGAAGAACACCCCTGGGGACACGGCAGGGCGGAAACCGTGGCGACTACCCTGCTGTCATGCATACTATTTTTCGCCGGGGCGCAGCTTGTGCTCAATTCTGGCAGGGACATTATCTTCGGCGCGGGGCGGGACGTTCCTTCAATGCCGGCGCTCATCATCACGCTTGTGTCAATCGCCGGGAAACTGCTCCTGGCCTGGTCACAGTACCTGTTCGGAAAGAGAGCCGGTTCTCCCATGCTCAAGGCAAACGCGAAAAACATGAGCGCCGACGTGCTGCTTTCGGCGGGGGTGCTGGTCGGGCTCGCCCTTTCGATGTTCTTCGATATCGGCGTTATCGATTCATGGGCGGCGGGTATCGTGGGCCTGTGGGTCATCAGATCCGCCCTTGGCATTTTTACGGAAGCCAACACGGAGTTGATGGACGGGGGGTCAAACAGGGCTTTTTATCAACAGGTGTTTGACGCGGTAAATTCGGTCGCCGAAGCGGGAAAACCCCACCGCGTCCGCATGAGGCGCATAGCCGGACTCTGGGACATCGACATCGACATTGAGGTTCCGCCTAACTTAAACGTCACCGAGGCGCACTGGATCGCCTACAAGGTAGAAAAAGCCATAAAGGCGCGGGTGGAGAACGTCTACGACATCATGGTCCACGTTGAACCGGCGGGAAACGAGGAGAACGAAGGATACGGGCTTTCGGAGAAAACGCTGGAAGGGAGTAGGGGAGCAGGGGAATAAGGGAATAGGGGAAAAGAGCATACACATCATTCCTTAAAAATCTTAAAGATCCCGCTTTGGAAAGGCGTCCAGAGGCAGGAGCGCAGTCCCGCGCTTTTAAGCGCGGAATTTGTCCAGGTATTGCATGTAAAAAACGGCGTGAACCTGTCTTTCGCTTCGTAGAAAGCGTCGCTGTTTCCATAGGTGTTCGGCGTAGGTATATTCACGAAATTCCCAAGCGGATCTTTTATAAAATACGATTCAATAAAATTAACCAAATCAATGTACTGTGATTTTGAGAGTTCAATTTTCCGGCAAGTCTCATCCTCGTATACGCTTTTTAGAAACTCGGCGTGCATCGCGCTGGGACCCATGCCCAACACCGCCCTTAAGGCGATTGACAATTTCACTTCGGCCCAACTCGGTATGTTGAGAAAAAAATCCCTGTTTCCCCAGCCGACCGCCACAAAATTCTGATTGCCGTCTTTGCCCTTCGTGTCCGAAAATTTTATTTTCCGGCTCCAGTCAACCATTTCGGTTTTTACCGGCATAATGATGTCGGTGTGAAAGCCGTTTGTTGCAACATAGATTGCCATCTCCTTCATCTGATCTTGATTCTTGTTTATGATTATGCCCGATAAAATTTCAGCGGTCAAAAAATACAAACCGACCATAGCAAGAATGACAAGAAAGCCCCTTCCCGCGATTATGAGTATTTTCTTCATGGCGGAACAGAATATACAGCAGCATGGGTTTTTTTTCCATTGCCGATTTTTCGTGTTTATACTATACTATTCACAAACCACTGAGGAGGATATATATGGCAAAAATCATCGGCGACGCAATTCCGAAAATGCCCTGGGAAGACAGGCCGGCAGGCTGTAGCGAAGTCCTTTGGCGTTACAGCAAGAACCCGATCATCGGGAGGAACCCGACCCCGGCATCGGCGCGAATTTTCAACAGCGCGGTCATCCCTTACGGGGACGGGTACGCCGGCGTGTTCCGTTCCGACCATAAGGACATCTCGATGCATGTGCATTTCGGCACAAGCGCGAACGGCATTGACTGGAAAATCAACGACGAGGAGATCCAGTGGAAGGACGAACGCGGCGACGCTTTCCAGCCTTATTACGCGTACGATCCGCGCCTTGTCAAGATCGGCGGCGATTATTTTGTCATGTGGTGCACCAGCTTTGACTATAAGCCCACCATCGGCATCGGAAAAACGACCGACTTCAAAACGTTCACCCGGCTGGAAAACGCCTTCCTCCCGTTTAACCGGAACGGCGTGCTGTTCCCGCGAAAGATCAACGGAAACTACGTGCTGTTAAGCCGTCCCAGCGACAACGGCCATACGCCGTTCGGCGACATCTACCTTTCCGAAAGCCCGGATCTGACATATTGGGGAAAACACCGTCTTGTGATGTCCGCCGGGGGCGAAGGTGCGTGGCAGAGCCTGAAAATCGGCGCGGGCCCGATTCCCATTGAAACAAGCGAAGGCTGGCTGTTGTTTTACCACGGCGTAGTGCTGACCTGCAACGGCTATGTGTACAGCTTCGGCGGCGCGCTGCTGGACATTGAGAACCCGTCAAAAGTCCTCTATAGGACGAGGCCGTACCTGCTCACGCCGGAGCAGCCGTACGAAACCGTCGGCTTCGTTCAGAACGTGTGCTTCCCCTGCGCCACACTCTGCGACGCGCCCTCAGGCAGGCTCGCGATATACTACGGCGCCGCAGACACATACACGGCAATCGCCTTCGGAATGGTCGATGAAATCATCGCGTTCATCAAGAAGAACAGCCTAGCCATCGGTAAAGAAGGCGGTATCGGAAGAGACTAAAACGCGATTTGCGGGCGGGGTCCATGTATATAAAAAACCGAATCGCTGCACTCGTATACCGTTGTTTGATCCTCGCGGCCTGCTCCGCAGGCCTGGGTTTAAACTTTTTTATCCGGCAGGGCCGCTTTGATTCGCAATCGCTGATCTACTACACAAACCTGAGCAACCTGCTCTGCTTGCTGTACTTTGTGCCGCTCACGGCGCGTACGGCAATACGCCTGCGGGACGGCGCAGTTGGCGACGTGACGCTGCTCCCGCGCCTGAAGGGCGCTTTCACCCTGATGATTGCCGTTACATTGCTGGTCTACCACTTCGTCCTGGCGGGCGGGAATATGCCGGCATACAACGGGACACAACGGTGGATGGCGAACACGCTGCTGCACTATATCGCCCCGGCGTTGGTGATACTCGACTGGGTTCTGTTCGACCAGAAGCGCGTATTCCTCTGGTTTGACCCGCTGCTCTGGCTGATAATCCCGCTGTTATACGCCATCTTCACGTTTATCCGCGCCGAAATTGGCGGGGAAATGGGCGGCAGGGGCTCCAGGTTTCCGTACTTTTTCCTGGACGTTGACGCGCTTGGGTGGGGCCAGGTGCTTGGGTATGTCGGCGCCATCGCCCTGGTTTTCACGGCATTGGGGTATGTTATGCTGCTACTTGACCGGAAGGTGCTGCGCTGATCACATCCCCCCTCTGCTTCCTATCTCCCCAATAAGAGAGAAGAAAAGCCGCAATAAATCATCATTATTCAGATCCCCCAGGTCTACATCATAAAATAACCTTCCACCCAATTCCCTTCTTATGGAGTCCGCATCCACAGTACTATTGGAGGGATTAGCCGAGGCAAATTCAGCGGGATTAGCGACCACACCGGCGGTTTGCGCCAGGGGTTTTATCTCAATTGGATTATCCAGAAAATTACCCCTGTTTGGATCCCCGTATTTTTGATCAAAGGTTCTTATGTTGAACTTAATTCCATTCAAGACATACACGAGAACCGGTCCACGGGATGACGGGCTGCCGTAAATAACAGCCGCCGGAATGAAGAGCTTAAACGCTTCGCCACTAAATTGACTGTCGTAAAATGGGGTTGAGCTTATAATACTATTGCACGAATAAGGGTCAGAGTCTGGCAGCCGTTTACCGGAAAGGTTCCGTATTGCATCATTGGCATCGTACTTTTCCAAAGTCCGCAACGCATAATTGCCTGTCGATTCGGTAAGCATCACGGATTCCATGCCCGGTTTTTTTCGCACATAAAGATTATACCCCACCACGGTATTAGATGAACTTAACGTTTCAAAACGTATGTCTGTTCTTGAATTTAATGTTAATTCGGAAACCTGAGCGAAAGCGGTTTCGGAAGACAGAAGAACTAACACTGCACAAAAAAGGAATTTGAAAGCCGCAGCGTTTTTGCCATTGTTTTTTTGTCCCATAACCTTTACTCCATTGGCGGGTATTACCCCAATTTTACTGTAACGCGATTATACCGCCGCAAGAGAGGCACTGTCAAGAAAAAATGTAGATTTTTACGATATATGTAGTGTGGATTGAACGCGGTATTGGTCACCGTTAATCATCTGATATCAGATGATAAGAAGAGTTAATCCCCTAATTTGCTAAGGTGTCAGCTTGTTTTTATCAAGCTTTATTACCAGATCCGGGAATACCGAAACAGGAATCAACAGGTCTTGTTCCTCGGTTTCGTATTTGGATCTCACATACTTACCGTCTTTCAATACAAAGACAGTTACGTTCTGGGCATCAGAAATAATCCAATACTCACCGACCCCTATGGCTTCGTAGATATCCCGCTTCTCGTAAAAATCCCGTTCATTGGTAGCCGGGGAGGAGACCTCGATAAGCAGCCGTGGTGTCCCCTGATACCCATGGGGACCATAGTGGCGTTCATCACTGTCGCAAAGCACCGAAACATCAGGCAAAAGATAGGATTCGCCTCCTTTGCCCCGGCCGGGCTTCTTTTTGAAATTGTCCTGGACCGAGAGCATATCCTTGAGGATGGGGATAAATTGCTTCAGATCCAAACCAATATTACTGCCATAAGCCCTGCAAGGTTTATCGACAAGGTAATTTCGTAACTGTCCCAAAACCTCCGTGACTATGGCCTCGTGGATTCTTGCAGGCGTGGCCATCATATAAATGACATTCCCAATCTGCTCGTATCTGGGATAATCATCAGATAGCTTTATTTCCTTGGGGGAAGTTTTGCGGGCAATCCCGCCATTTTCAACAGCGTCAGCCATAAGGCCTCCTTGAGGAAGATTATACGAAAACTGTCATTTTTTCAACTACTCTTCTTCAAAATCCCTTAACCTGATACCATTACCCATGCCCGACTGGACCGCTATCTTCAAGAGCCTTGAGAAGTGGCGCAAGAATTTCCTGGCAGACTCGGCGATGGAAGACACCGCAGTGACAGCGCTGGCGGCGGAATACGATGAAGCGCCGACGCCGGAGGCGGCGAAGCCCTGGGCGGTTCTGGTGTCCACAATCCTGAGCCTCAGGACCAAGGACGAAGTGACCCGCGTGGCATCCCGGCGGCTGCTTGAGAAGGCGCCGGGCCCGGCGGAAATGCTTGCGTTAGGCGTGGAGGAAATCGCCCGCCTCGCCTACCCCGCCGGCTTCTACCGCACCAAGGCCGCTAACCTCGCGAAAATTGCCGCGATACTGCTGGAAAAGTACTCAGGCGAGGTGCCGGCGGACATGGACGCCCTCCTCGACCTTCCCGGCGTTGGGCGAAAGACCGCCAACCTCGTCCTCACCGAGGCCTTCGACATGTACGGCATTTGTGTGGACGTTCACGTCCACAGGATATGCAACAGGGCAGGCTGGATTGCTACAACGACGCCGGAAAAAACCGAAGAAGCGTTACGCGAAAAACTGCCGAAAAAATACTGGAAACAGATCAACGGTCTCCTGGTGCTCTACGGACAGAAGGTCTGCCGCCCTGTAAGCCCGTACTGTTCCCGCTGTGTTATCGGCACGCATTGCCAACGTGTGGACGTGGGAAAAAGTAGATGAAAGATTAAGAACTCAAAATTCAACCACGAACCACACGAACTCGTACTCCCGTACTCCCTTACTCCCCTGCTCCCTTACTCCCTTTGTATCAAAATCCTCACCGCTTCCACCGCTGTCTTAATCGCGAGGGTGGTGTCGTGGGAGTTGGGGTTGTCAAGGCCTTTCGCCTCGCGCTCCTGGTTCCAGACCACGTTGAGCACGCAGCCGGCGCGGGCGCCGAGGATCTGACTTACGATGAAGAGGGTCGCGCTTTCCATTTCCGAGGCGAGGCAGCCCGCCTTTATCCAGGCGTTCCACTTTTCCGTGAGTTCATAACCGGCGGGCATGCGATCGGGATCGTGCTGGCCGTAAAAAGAATCCTTGCACTGAACAATGCCGGCGTGCCAGCGAGCCTTAAGCTTTTTAGCGGCTTCGACGAGGGCGTTGGTAACGTCGAGGTTCGCCACGGCGGGGAACTCAACGGGGACGTACTCCTTCGTGGTGCCTTCCATGCGAATCGCCGCAGTGGCGATAACGATGTCGCCGCCGGAAACCGGCAGTGCCATGCCGCCGCAGGTGCCGATTCTGACGAAGTTCCTCACGCCGGTTTGGTAGAGTTCCTCAACAGCGATTGCCGTGGAAGGGCCGCCCATGCCGGTGGACATGACCATCACCGTCTTTCCGGCGAGTTCGCCGAGCCACGCCGTGTATTCGCGGTTCTGATGGTGAAAACGCGGGTTTTCCAGAAACGAGGCGATTTTCTCAACCCGCCCCGGATCGCCGGGGAGGATAGCGTATAACGCGCCGTGGCTGTCGTCAAAATCGACGTGATAAAGTTTTTCCATAATGACCTCCCTTAATTATCGGGGCTAATTTCACGAATGAGCTGCACCACATGAGTAGTTACCTTCATGGCTTTAGCTATTTGTTCATCAGTCCAGCCCTTGCGGATAAGGGTGATTATGTCTTCTTTCTTCTGCACAGTCAGCTTGCCTTCGCCCACATTGACGGCGGCGCCTGATCCCTTCCCCTTCGCTATTGTGTCGATGGCCCTCACCTGGGTCTGGGCCTGTTTGTTAAGCTCCTCAAGCCTTGTCTCAAGTTCGGCAATCCACACCTGCGCCCTCCGCATGGACTCGATTTTCGCGTCGATATCCTCAAGCAGATCATCCAGCACATCGATCTTGTCCACCGCTTCCTTTGCCCTTTCGCTTTCCATTGCCAGCTTTTCAATGGAAGCCTGCATTGCTTCCAGTTCCTCGGAGTAGCGATCCAGTTCCACGTTGATTTTCGCGGACACTTTTTCCGAGTCTTGCAGGGTTTTGAAATTCCTGTCTATGCCGTCGTTGGTATTGTCCAGGATTTGGCTTTTCTTTTCGATACGCTGGTATTTTTCCTCGGTATGACCCATGGACTCTTCAAGCTTGCGAATCTGCAGTTGCATTGCCTGCATGGCGTCATTCGACTCGGTAAGCGAGGAGAGTTTTTCTTCCACGGCTTTGGATATCTGGAGGAGCCGGTTGAAGTCGCCCTCCATCGTCTCAATCCTGCGTTTTTCGGACAGGAACCTCGTCATCTTGGCATTGACATCGTCCTCAAGGCGTTTGATCTTGACGAAGTCGTTCTCAAGCTGCACCGCTTCCGCCCTGCGTTGATCGAGGCGGTCGATATCGCCGCGAAGGTCCTCAATGCGCCGTTCCATGCTCAGGCGGAGTTCATCGGCCTTGTCGATGAGCTTGGTCTGATCCACCGCCTCCCTGATATGCCGTTCCGCGTCTTCTACTGAAGAGCGCACCGTCCCAATCCGGTTGTCGGTTTCAAGCGATAGCTCCCTGACCCGCCGGCGGGCTTCCTCCACAGTATCGTCAAGTTCACGGAGTTTTGCGGTAAGCGCGATGCCTGATTCCTCAAGCTCCGAGCGGGAAGTGTCAAGCAGGGCAGAGAGCTCGTTGTTCCGGGTCTCGACAAAACCATGCATTTCACGGAATCTCCCTTCCACATCCCGCTGGTATTGCTTGAGGGCCTCAGAGGTCGCAAGCGACTGTTTTGAGATCTCCGCTTTGATGGAAATCTCGGCTTCCTGTCTCGCCTCCCCAAGGCTGTTGTCAAGCAGCTCTTTGTAAGACTGGACCCCTTCATCAGCGGCGTTTATCTGGGCGCGAATCATATCCTCAAAGGCGTCGGTCTCGGCTTTCAGGCGCTCAAGCTCCGAGACAAGACGCGAGTTCTGTGCGGAAAGCTTATCCCGCATCTCGTCCGAAAAACCGTGCTCCAGTTCAATGCGTTGAGTTTCGGCTTCCTCGCCAATTTGTGTGAGCCTGTTGTCAAAGCTTCCCTGCCACGCCAGAAGCTGCTGATTAATGACGCTTGAACGTTTGTTAAGGTCAATAGCAAGTTCTTCCTCAAGGTTTTTGATCTTTCCGATGGCTCCCTCATAAGCCTTTGCTTTAAGGGCCGCAAGTTCATTTTCCAGCTCAGAGAATTCATTTCTGAAATCGGCGGCAAATGAGCTGAATCTTTCAGTCTCGTTTCTTTGCCTTTCAGATGAGTCCTTCTCAAACTGGGAAAAATCCCCCCGTATGCGTTCTACTACTTCCTGCATATTCCTGCGAAGCTCCGTGTCAAGGTTCCTTGAATCGTCGGCGAGAGTCTCAAGGCGGCGGTATTCGGCTTCCTGGGCACGGCGGTATTCTTCCAGTTTCTCCCCGCTGATCTCCAGGGCTTTCTGCTTCATATCCTCGACGGCTTTAAGGAGCATCGCTTCTTCTGAGGTAACTACTTCATCCGTACGGGACAAGAGCTCTTGCAGGCGTTTCTCCATCCCCGTTACTTCCCTGTTGATGGCATCAATCGCAGATGAGAATTTTTCCGTTTCCTTTTCCCGTAAGCCCGCGGACTCCTGCTCGTACTTTTCGAGATCGTCCCGTACGCGCTCAACCAATTCCTGCATGTCCTGGTGGAGTTCGGTGTCCAATTCCTTAATATTTTTTTGGAGATCCGTACCCACTGTCTCCATGTTTTGACGGAGTTTGGCATCCACAACCTGCATGCTCTGTTGGAGCTCGGCATCCACCGTCTCCATGTTTTGACGGAGCTCGGCGTCTACTGTCTCCATTTTTTGGCGGAGTTCGCTGTCCACCGTCTCCATGTTTTGACGGAGCTCGGTGTCAACGGCTTGCATGCTTCGGCGCAGTTCGCTGTCCAACATCCTGTAATCGTCGGCGAGGGCATGGAGGCGTTTGATCTCCTCATCCTGAACGCGGCGGTACTCTTCCAGCTTCGCCTCAGTGGTTTGCAGGGTTTTCTCTTTCATTTCCCCAATTTCTTTGATGAGTAGCCCTTCCCGACCCCTGAAATTTTCCTGGATTCGTTCAATAACACCCTGCACGCTTAAACGGAGTTCGGCATCCACTGCCTCCATGTTTTGACGATACCCGGCATCCACTGTCTGTATGCTTTGATGAAGTTCGGTGTCCAATTCCTGAATATTCGATCGAAGTTCGGCATCCACTTTCTGCATGCTTTGGTGAAGCTCACTATCCACTGTCTCCATGTTCTGACGGAGCTCTGCGTCCACTGCCTGCATACTTTGGCGGAGCTCGCTGTCCAGCTTCCTGTAATCATCGGCGAGGGCCTGGAGGCGCTTGATCTCCTCATTCTGAACACGGCGGTACTCTTCCAGCTTTGTCTCTGTGGCTTGCAGGGTTTTCTGTTTCATTTCATCAATTTCCTTGATGAGCTGCCCTTCCTGACCAGAGAAATCTTCCCGGACGCTTTCAATTACTCTCTGCATATTTTGGCGGAGTTCGGCGTCCACTGCCTGCATGTTTCGGCGGAGTTCGCCGTCCAACGTCTCCATACTTTGACGCAGTTCACTGTCCAGCTTCTTATAATCATCGGCCAAGGCCTGGAGGCGTTTGATATCCTCATTCTGGGCGCGGCGGTATTCCTCCAGCTTCGCCCCTGTGGTTTCCAGGGTTTTCTCTTCCATTTCCCCGATTTCTTTGATGAGCTGCTCTTCCCGGCCCGAGAAATCTTCCCGTATGCGTCCAATCACCGTCTCCATGTTCTGACGGAGCTCCGCGTCCAGTTTTCTCGCATCATCGGTAAGAGTTTCAAGGCGCTTGATCTCCTCATTCTGGATCCGGCGGTATTCTTCCAGCTTTGTCTCAGTGGTTTCCAGGGCTTTCTCTTTCATTGCCCCGATTGCCTTGACGAGCTGCTCCTCATGGTCTCGGAAATCGTTATGGACGCGTTCAATCACCGTATCCATGATTTGGCGGAGCCCGGTGTCCACCGCCTTCAAGTTTTGGCGGTGTTCGGTATCTATCGCCTCTATATTTTGGCGGAGCCCGGAATCCACTGTCTCCATGTTTTGGCGCAGTTCGGCGTCCACTTTCTGCATGCTTTGGTGGAGATCTGTATCCACCGTCTCCATGTCTTGGCGCAGTTCGGTGTCCACTTTCTGCATGCTTTGCCGGAGCTCTGTATCCACCGTCTCCATGTTTTGGCGCAGTTCGGCGTCTATTGCCTGCATGCTTCGACGCAGTTCGGCGTCCACTGTACTCATGTTCTGGCGAAGCTCCGCGTCCAGTTTTCTGGAATCACCGGCGAGAGCTTCAATACGTAAGGTTTCCTCTTCCTGAACGCGGCGGTATTCTTCCAGCTTCTCCTCTGCGGCTTCCAGGGCCTTGTCTTTCATCTCCCCGATTGCCCTGAGGAGCTCCCCTTCCTGGCCCCGGAAATCTTCGCGGACCCGTTCAACCACCGCCTGCATGCTCTGGCGCAGTTCGGCGTCCAGGTTCTTCGAATCATCGGCCAGGGCCATTATACGCCTGGTTTCCTCGTCCTGAACGCGGCGGTATTCTTCCAGCTTCTCTTCTGCGGCTTCCAGGGTCTTGTCTTTCATTTCCCCGATTGCCTTGAGGAGCTCCCCTTCCCGGTCTCGGAAATCTTCGCGGATCCGTTCAACCACCGTCTGCATGCTCTGGCGTAGCTCGGCTTCCAGGTTCTTCGAATCATCGGCGAGAGCTTCTATACGCCTGGTTTCCTCGTCCTGAATGCGGCGGTATTCTTCCAGCTTTACCTTCGAGGTTTCCAGGGTTTTCCCTTCCATTTCCTCGATTGCCTTGACGAGCTGCTCTTCCCGGCTCCCGAAATCGTTATGGACACGCTCAATCACCGTCTGTATGCTCTGGCGGAGTTCGGTATCTATTGCCTCCAGGTTTTGACGGAGCCCGGCGTCCACTGTCTCGAGGTTTTGGCGGAGCCCGGCGTCCACTGTCTCCAGGTTTTGGCGGAGTTCGGTATCCACCGTCTGCATACTCAGGCGCAATTCGGCGTATGTTGTCTGTATGTTTTGGCGCAGTTCGGCGTCCAGCTTCCTGGAGTCATCAGCCACAGCATGGAGACCCTTGATTTCATCATCCTGAACGCGGCGGTATTCTTCAAGTTTCGCCGCCGTAGTCTGTAGGGCTTTCTCTTCCATTTCCCCGATTGCCTTGATGAGCCGCTCTTCCCTTCCCGAGAAATCTTCCCGCACGCGTTCAACCACTTCCTGCATAAACGTGCGGATTTCGGCGTCCGTTTCCTGCATGTTCCTGCGAAGATCGGTGTTCAATTCCTGCATGCCCAGGCGGAGTTCTGCGTCCAGCTTCCCGGAATCATCCGCCGCGGCCTGGAGGCGTTTGATTTCCTCGTTCTGGGCCCGGCGGTATTCCTCCAGATTCGCCTCCGTGGTTTCCAGGGCTTTCTGTTTCATCTCCTCGGCAGCTTTAAGGAGTTCCTCTTCCTGTGAGGAAATAATCCTGCCGGTGGCGGCGGAGAACTCCTCTATACGATTTTTCGAATCATCCAAAAGGGCGTTGAACTCCAGCATGTCCTTTTTGCGTTCATCCCGAATGGCCTTGTCCTTTGTTTCCCAATCGCCCCTTTCGGCACGCCATTCATCCCGAAAGTTTTTGAACAGGGCCTGTACTTCCGCCACCCTTGCCCTGGCGTTTTCGTGGTAATTCCTTAACTTTTCTTCTTCCGTGGTTTTGATCTTTAAAACACGCTCTTCCGCCTGTTCCTTAAGGCTGACCAGGGCGGCTTCTTCCATTTTGTCCGCCCTCTTGCCGGCCTGCTCCACGGCCTTTGCCAGTAGCTTGTTTATATAATCCGTATCCCTCGCCATGTTCGCGGCCCTGGACTCTTCGAGCTTGTTTACCGCTTCCCGGTGATCCTCCACCTTCCGCTCAATGGTTTCGGCGGTGGCGTTCAAATCCGAAACAATGGACTTGACGTCGGCTATCACCTCGTCGGCGACTTTCTCAAGGGAAGCCGCGTTCTCATTTTCGAACCTGTTTTCAATGCTTCCAAGCCCTTTCTCAAGCTCCACAAGCCTGCCCTTTACCTCGTTTATCCGCTTTCCCGCTTCCTCAACAAAGGCGGATTCATCCCGGACGCGGTTCATGTTCTCCTGCACCCTGCCGGTCATATTGTCAAGTTCAGACAGCGAGCCCTCATAAGACTTAATCTTGTTTTCGATTTGGTCTACAACCTGGGCTTTGCTTTCCAGTTCTTCCGCGGTCAACTGTAAACGCTTCATTAACTCTTTGGCTGAGTCCCTTTCCACATTGAGGGAGATACCGTAATCCTTTACCGCCTTTTCCTGTTCCCTGGCATATTCGTTCAGCTCCTTTTTGAGCTTTTCCGAATAGTCCCTGAGCAGTTTGAGGTTGCGATTGCCCCTGTCCAACTGGCGGTACAGGATAAGGATGAGCAGTACAATGCCTATAGTTATAATATTCCCAATTGTAAAAAATCCCATTTGAATTAACTTAGCACATAATCGTTTAATTGGCGATAGTCAGAAAAACAAAAATCCGCGCCNGACCTTTTACCGGTTCGTAAAAGGTTTTTTCTCCATGCCGAACAAACGAGGGCGGTTTTCATTCCCGCCTTGCGGGCCCCCTCCACATCGTAGGAAACGCTGTTTCCCACGTACAGGATATTCCGCGGTTCGGTCTTCATCCTCAATGCCAATTCCATAAAAGGCAGGGTTGCCGGCTTAAGCCGCCCCGCCATCTCAGAGCAAACGATCGTCTCAAAATACCCGTCGATCTTCATGTTGGCGAGCTTGGTTTCGGGGGGGAAGTCCGAAAGCATGCCCATCTTGATTCCGGCTTTGCGGAAATTCTCAAGGGTTTCAGTCACATGGGGGAAAAGCCTGATAGCCTTGAAATACGGTTCCCAGCCCCGGTAAATCAGGCGTTCGGTTTTTTCCATAACTATCTCCGCCGGCTCGCCCAGAGACTCCCCCATGAGCCGGGCTTGCGTTGCGTAAAAATCCCCTTCGTAAGAGCCTTCCTCCCTGAGAACGTCCCTTGCCCTGCCCATAGCCCTCAGGAGGCGCTGGTGCTTAAGCAGAAAAGGAACAAGCCGGACAAACAGGCTGAAATCATGATAGAGCGTACCGTCCAGATCGAAGGCGACCGCGGT
>JGI24698J34947_10000610_pt1 | contig 17142 bp, 13 predicted proteins | sample TergutMp193P3_FD_34947 | JGI IMG/M metagenome (IMG submission 34947) | reverse complement strand
ATGGAAAAATAGCAGGTGTTTTTACACTCGGAGAAGCAACAACAGAACAAATAAAAAAAATTGAAATAAAAACGCAACAACTAAAAACCATTAATGATAACGGTATTCAGAAAAGAAATACAGCAGAAAATAAGAAAAAAGAAATGGAAATCCTTGAACAAAATTTTTCTAATTATTGTTGGACGAATATCTATAAACACTACGAAAGCGAATTTAAAGAAGCCTTTAAAGGTCTTATGGATAGTAAAGAGAAACTTAAAGATAGAGTACGGCGTGAATTTTCAAGCAACATTGTAATTTCGGTTTCTTACGACGAACTAATAGAAAAATCTAAAACAATATTTGGCGAGCAGCCTACAGAAATATTTAAAATAAATGAAATTACATTTGACAGAATTGTTGAGATTGAAAATGATTCTATTTGGAAGAAAATAGTTGTAGGTAAAGCGGATGTAGATATTGCTAAACTGATAAATAAATTGAATATCAATGATTGGGTTAATCAAGGTAGGAATTATTTGCAGAAAAATAATATTTGTCCATTTTGCCAACAGACAACCATAACTGATAATTTTAAAAACCAATTAGAAAGTTTTTTTGACGAATCCTATTTAAATGACGTAAAGTTACTGAAAGAATTAAAGTTAGAGTATAACACATTATTGCAAAATGCCATAAATGAATTAAACACAATAGAAACTAATCAAAAAGATTTTAAAAATACAAAACTAAATGTAGATAAATTTTCTGCATATCTAAAAACTTTGATAAGTCAATACACAACTAACAGAGAATATTTAAATAATAAAGAAAAAGAACCAAGTAGAAGTTTGGAATTGATTTCTTTGAAAGAACAATTTGAATTGATTGTAGGATTAATAGCCAACGCAAACAGTGAAATAGATAAACACAATAATATTGTTAAACATTATACAACGGAAAAATCAAATTTAATAAAGTCAATCTGGGAATTTATTATTGAGAAATTTAAAACCGATATCTCGGAGTTCAATGCTAAGAAAAACGGATTAGAAACAGGTATCGCGAATTTAAATAAACAACTTGAAGATGAACGAAGAGAATATACTGTTTTAGATACTGAGATTAAGGAATTGAATAAAAATGTAACAAGTATAAAGCCAACTATTGATGAAATAAATAGAATTTTAAAATCATTCGGTTTTTTGAACTTTGAAATCGTACAAGCAGAAGAAAGCGGTTTTTATCAAATTAAACGAGAAGACGGAACAATTGCTGAGAAAACATTGAGTGAAGGCGAAATTACCTTTATTACAGTTCTATATTTCCTACAATTAGCGAAAGGAGGCATCTCGGAAGAAACTATCAATAATGAACGTATTTTAATTATTGATGACCCAATTTCAAGTTTAGACAGTAATGTTTTATTTGTTGTTAGTTCGTTAATAAAAGAAATAATTAAAGAAATAAAAGCAGACAAAGGAAATATAAAACAACTTATTCTTTTGACACACAATATATATTTTCACAAAGAAGTTTCATTTATTGATGGGCGGACTAAAAAATGTAATAAAACAAACTATTGGATTCTACGAAAAAATGATAAAGTTTCAACTATTCAATCTTTTTTAATGGACAATCCTATTTTTTCTTCATACGAATTACTGTGGCGAGAATTAAAAAGTGATAATATAAAATCTTGTGCTACTATACAAAATATTATGAGAAGAATTATAGAATATTATTTCAAATTACTTGGTAAATATGGTGATGATGAATTAATTAAAAACTTTGCCACAAAAGAAGAACAAGAGATTTGCAGGTCATTAATCTGTTGGATAAATGATGGCTCACACAGTGTAAACGATGATTTATATATTGAATTACAAGACAGAACTGTCGATAGTTATAAAAATGTATTTAAAGAAATTTTTAATCAAACTAAAAACATAGGGCATTATAATATGATGATGCAAGAAAATGATGATACAGAAGAATAAAATCAAAATTATATAAAACTTCTTCAAACTCTATCCTGTATAACGTGGTATTTCCCAAATCCAGTTTTGGCATTGTATTTCATTACTTCCGTGTCAGTCAGTCAAACCTACAAACGATACTTGAAAAATATTATAAGAAAAACACGAAAAAAAATTCTCTTCTTTAATCCGAATACTATTTTCCCAAAATAACCATAGCGTTTCGCCTCTCAATTATTAAAAATCATCCCCAGCGAAAACGCGGTAATAAAAGCCAAAAACAAATAAAAAAGTACTCCGTTCAAAAAACGCTCGCCGCTGGATTGCGTCAATGCGGCTTTTGCCTCTTTGCTCTCTTTTTTTATGTGCAAAACGACGTTTCTTGCGGTAAATAAAAGAATTATAACGCCTGTTATTCTAATCAAAATTACGGAAATATCCACGATTTTCGCCCCTTAAAATAAAAAATTTACATAAAAATAATATTTTTCCCCACATCGTTTGTACATTTTATTATATTTACGCTGATTTAATTATCGGAAATCTTCTTTTTAACAGGTATTATTCCAATTATGAGATTTATTTTATCGAAAAACATTAACTTTTTTAAAATTAGGTGGTTCAATGGATGTCAATGAACTTAAAATGAGGAGCGTGGAAGAACTTACCGCGCTTGCTAACGAACTTGACCCGGACGGAACGGGGTACAAAAAACGCGATTTCATTTATCGTATTTTACGCGCAAAGTTTGCCGTCGGGGAGGAAATTACAACCGAAGGCGTTCTCGAAGTAATGTCGGACGGATTCGGTTTTCTGCGCTCGGAAGAAAATTGTTATCTTTCGGGACAGGACGACGTTTATGTCGCGCCCGCTCAGATTAAGAAATTTCGTCTGCGGACGGGCGACAGCGTTCGCGGGACAATTCGCGCTCCCAAAGAAACGGAGCGATATTTCGCGCTTATGCGAGTCGATACGATTAACGGCGAAGCGACGGATATGCACAAAAAAATAATTTCTTTCGAGGACTTGACTCCCATTTTCCCGACGGAGAAATTTACTCTCGAAGGGGGAGTGCAAAACGACATTTCGGGGCGGCTTATCGACCTTTTTACCCCGATAGGAAAAGGGCAACGCGGACTTTTGGTAGCGCCGCCAAGAACTGGTAAAACCGTCCTTATGAAAAACATCGCAAATTCGATTCGCAAAAATCATCCCGACGTAAAAATGATGATTCTTCTTATCGACGAGCGTCCAGAAGAAGTAACCGATATGAAATATTCGGTCGACGCGGAGGTCATATCTTCCACTTTTGACGAGCCGGCGGACAGACACGTCGCCGTCGCGGAGATAGCCATAGAACGCGCAAAACGTCTTGTGGAACACGGAAAAGACGTCGTAATTCTTTTGGACAGCATAACTCGTTTGGCAAGAGCGCACAACACGGTCGCGCCGCATTCGGGCAGAATTTTGTCGGGCGGTGTGGATTCGCAGGCGTTATACAAACCCAAAAGATTTTTTGGCGCGGCGCGAAACATAGAAAACGGCGGTTCGCTCACAATTTTGGCGACGGCGTTAGTTGAAACGGGCAGTAAAATGGACGACGTTATTTTTGAAGAATTTAAGGGAACGGGAAATATGGAACTTGTTCTTGACCGCGACATTGCCGACAGAAGAGTTTTTCCCGCCGCAGACCTTATGAAATCGGGAACGCGAAAAGAGGACTTGCTTCTTGCGCCAGACGTTCTAAATAGAATGTGGATTTTGAGAAAATGGCTTTCGGGATTGAGAACTCCGACGGAACAGATGGAAACGATGCGCGAAAAACTTATGTCGACTCGCGGCAATATAGAATTTTTGGAATCTATGAGCAAATAGGAAAATTGGTTTTGGTCAAAAAAGCGGTTTTGTTTGTTTTTTTTGCGTTTTTTACGCTTTTTGGAGACGATTTACCCGAAATTTCAAGCGAACCGCAAGAAGACGAATCGTCAAAATACGAACAAACCGACACTTTGTCGCCAGAATTTTTGCCGGAAAATTTGCCTGCTTTTCCGCCTGAATTGTCGCAAAATTTGCCGATAAATTTAACGTCAAAAGATACGATTTCGCTTGAATCACAAGGTGAAAGAGTAAGAAATCACAGGCGAATTGTCGTCAGCGCAATGATGATGATGTTGTTTATCGGATTGTGTATGGCAAGCGTTTCGAGTATAAATCCTGAATAAATTTTTATTTACCCTTGACTTTTGCTTGCGGATAATTGTATTTTAGTAGCGTTTTAATAAAGAAGTAGTAAATTTTATCGCGGGATGGAGCAGTTGGTAGCTCGCCGGGCTCATAACCCGGAGGTCACTGGTTCGAGTCCGGTTCCCGCTACTTAATATAGATTGCGAGAGTAGCTCAGTGGTAGAGCCCTACCTTGCCAAGGTAGTTGTCGCGGGTTCAAGTCCCGTCTCTCGCTCCAAATTTTCGGCGGTATAGCCAAGTGGTAAGGCAGCGGTCTGCAAAACCTTGACCCCCAGTTCAAATCTGGGTGCCGCCTCCAAAATAATAAAAAAAGAGTCCCAAATTTCTTGGAACTCTTTTTTTTGTAGGGTTGTAAAAACGGCGGCGGCTTTTTCGTATTCTTTCCCCTGTAATCCAGACCAGCCGCTTCTAAAAGCAACATAATCCGTCGTTTGTGAGATGTTTCCCGCAATCGCTACAATCGCCGCTAACAACACTATCGCCGCCGCCTTAAAATTAGATTTTTCATTACTATTCCCTCTCTGTTTCCTCTCGTTAAATTCGCATAATTCGTTTATATATCGACCAAAGTATGCCTTACCGTCTTCGGTCGTAGTCGTCTTCGTAATTCTGTTCGTAACGCCTTTTTCCGCGGCGGTCGTCGTATCGGTCGTCGCGTTCAGTTGCCGTCTCTACCGTGTCCGCCTTTGATTTTTGCGTCTCATTCTCGCGGCGAGACATAGCGTTCTTATATTCGTCAACGTCGTTTTCGTTTTGTATGCAACGCACCGAGTAAAATTCCGTATCCTTGCCTAGTTCGTTCCTGCTCACGTATTCGCCGCCGAAGTACATACGCCAAGTTATTGCTCTATTGGCATTGTACTCCGTGGCGCTCCACCAATAGCCGTAGGTGCCGGACAAGCCGAAACAGACATTGTCGCTGCCTGAACAGTTAATGTTCTTATCACTGTATATATTGCCCCCTCCGCCCGCCAAAGCCGAAAACCCGTATTTGTTTGTACCGGCAGGCGTCCATTTATCGCTATTCCAGCCCGTTGATAATTTCAAATTCGTTCCGCCCTTTGCCTCTCCGCCGGCATAATCTATCAGCACTTTCCACTCTTCATTCGATGGGAGATGCCATCCCGCGGGACAAGCGTCATTAGCCGTTACCCAGTCGTACATACGTCCGTATTTTGCGCAACTGTCGGGGCTATCTTCATAACACTTACTTCTTTTCGCCTCGTAATTCAGATTTTGTGCCATCCACGTTTGCGTACCTATCTTCGCCGTTTTGTAAATTTTTCCGTCGCGGTTGTCCTTAAACGTGCCGACGATTGGCGCACTCTTCGTCTGCGCGAATATTCCCGTAGCCGCTAACGCTATCGCCGCTACTGCCAAAATAAATTTTTTCATTCCCGTATTCCTTCGTTAAATTTGCATAATTCGTTTATTCGTTATCGCAAATGGCGCGGCATTTCAACCGTTTGACCGAAGCCGGGCAGTTTTCCCGTCTGCGTCGTCCAGCCGTTCTTTTCTGTAAAGCGGTTGCCGATAGAACCGTAATTACTGATGAACGACGCCGTGAGGTCGCTTCCGTCTTTGTTGCGCTCGCCTTTGTTGTCCCAATTTGTCCTGCCCGCGCCGTCTTTCATACCTGAAAACGCGGCGTTATTCGACAGACATATCGCCTTTGCCATACCCGCTACCCGCCCAGCGCCTTTTTCCGAGTCCGTGCCGCCTATTGACGAATTTAGCGCGACGCAGTTTGCGACTAAACTTCCGTCCATAACGAAACCGACAATTCCGCCAAGACAGGTGCCTCCCGCAACCGCTCCTGTGGCGTAACAATTTTCGACGACGCTGTTATCCTCCAAATCGCTTTCTGAGTCATATACGCCGAGCATTCCGACGATTCCGCCAATCCAGTTTTTCCCGTTAATTTTTCCCGTCGAGTAACAATCGGAAATTTTGCCGTCCAACATAACGTAACCCGCAATTCCACCAGCCATATCGCCTGCTGCGCTGACCGCTCCCGCGCTATAACAATTTACGATAGAACCTTTGGAACCGACAAATCCCGCTATTCCGCCCGCGACGTCGTAGGAGGCGCTTACCGCCGCCGCGCCGTAACAGTTCAAAACCTTACTGCCGTTGGCGACCCGTCCCGCGATTGCGCCCACTTCCCGCGTTCCGCTGACTTTTCCCGTGCCGTAACAGTTTGTAATGCTGCCGCCGCCGTTTACCGTTCCCGCCACTATCCCCGTTTGATTTGCGCCGTCAATGTTTGCGCCAATTACGCCTAAATTTTTTACCGTACCGCCGCCGGAGATGTAGCCGAACAGACCGGCGCCGTCAAATTCGCGCACGTCGTATTTCGCCGTCCATAATCCGCTAATCGTTTTGCCGTTTCCGTCGAAAATACCCATAAACGGAAACTCTACGTCGCCAAAACTGCCGCCGATGGGAATCCATCCTCCGCCCGCATTTCCGTCGACCATACTGTCGAACTCGGACAAATCAATATCTTGCGCCAGCGTAATTTTCTTGCCGCTAAAATCGTTTCCGTCGTTTACTAATTTCGCAAGCCCTGCGAGTTCGTCAGCCGTAGATATGGTAAACGCTCGCGCATTGCTGTTGTCGTCGTACCATCGCGTATCGGGTTTTCCAATTTTTCCCGTACTATGCGGCGATTTCTGCATTTCCTGCGCCGTCTGCGGTGCGGACAAAGCCGCCGTAAGCGTTGCCGTCGTCAATTTTATCGCCTCGTTGTAGTCGGCGACCGCTTTGTTGTATTCGCCCTTTTTATTGTAAGCGTTGCCGCGCTGTAAAAGCGAATTTATTTTGTCGTTTGGAGACGCATACGGCGACGACAATACCGACGAATATTCCAATTTCGCCTTGTCGTAGTTGCCGCTTTCTAAAAATTTGCGCCCGCGTTCCATAGCGTTTTGAACCGTACCAACATTCGCGATATTCGCAGTATCGCCTTTTACGAACGCCATCTCTATGGCGTTTACGTTGCTTTTGTCGTTTCCATAAACCGCCGCCAATCCTGCGGCTAACACTGCCGCCAAAACAACCTTTTTCATTGTCTTTCTCCTATCTATATTAAAATAACACTGTTAAATAATTTTCGTTAAAATATTATTGTTAAGTTAAATCTGACAATAATTTTTTGGGGAATTTTTTTAACTTTCTTTCAATTTGATATTCGGTGTTGTTGATTTGTTACCGCTGTAAATTTTGGACTATTTCTTTGAATTTTTTGCCTCTGTCTTCAAAACCTTTGAACTGGTCAAACGACGCGCAGGCGGGCGAAAGGATAACAACGTCGCCCGATTTTGCCGAATTTTTCGCCGTTTCGACTGCGTTTGTCAGCGTTTCGCAGTCGATAACCGAATCGCCCCAGCAATCTTTTATTCGTTTTGCCGCTTCTCCTATTGCGTAAACTTTCGCGCAGTTATCGTAAATCGTTTTTTTATAGTCAGCAAAAGGAACGCCTTTGTCTTTTCCGCCGACGATTAAATGAACGCTTTTTGGGGCAAATCCCGAAATTGCCGCAAGCATCGATTCGCCTGTCGTGGATTTCGAGTCGTTAAAATATCTTACTCCGTTTAATTCGGCGCAAAATTCCATTCGATGTTCGAGACCCGCGAATTTTGAAAGAGAAGATAATATTTTATCTTCGTTTATGTCAAAATATTTAGCCGATTTATATCCGATGACGGCGTTGTATAAGTTGTGCGTTCCCGCTAATTTTATTTTGTTTTTTATTTTGTTTATAATTTCGTCGTCCGCTTCGTTGTAAAAATAGTGTTCTGCTTCGTTTTTCGCCCAATTTTTCAAAAGTTCGTTTTCGCTCGTCGTTATTTTAAGTCCGTTTTTCATATTTTGTGAAATTTTTAGTTTTGTCGAATAATATTCTTCAAGCGAGGCGTGCCTGTCCAAATGATTGGGATATAAATTCAAAATCACCGCGATGTCGGGGCAAAATTCTTTTATCGTTTCAAGTTGAAAACTGCTTATTTCACAAATCGCGACGCCGTTTTTTGGCAGTTTCGGGGCAAGTTCGGCGGCGGAAAATCCTATGTTTCCGCAAAGACAGTGCGGTATGTCCGTTTCGTCGAAAATCGCGTTTATCATAGCGGTAGTAGTGCTTTTTCCCGTGCTTCCCGTAATTGCGAGCCACTTGCATTTACTTGCCCGAAACGCAAATTCCAACTCGCCAATTACTTCTATGCCGCGCTTTTTCGCTTCTTCAAAAATCGGCGAAGTACGCCAAACGGCAGGGGAGACGACAATTAAATCGCAGTCGTAAATTTTATCGCTTTGCCCGCCGCCTTCAAATTCGACTTTTGAAAAAATTTGCGCACTTTTAAGTTCTTCTTCAAGTTTTTCTGCGGGTCTGTTGTCGGAAATAAAAACTTTCGCTCCCAAATCTATTGCGAGTTTCGCCGCGCCCGTTCCGCTTATTCCCGCGCCGATAACGCTAATTTTTTTATACTTTTTTTCCATTTTTACCTACCTTAATTTTCCTCTTAATATTTCGGGAGCGAAACGATTTCCGTCGGGCTGCGAAATTATCGTCCAGTTGCTAAATTCAAATCCGAGCGACAGCGTAAATCTGCCGCCTCCGACGGGCGGTTTGCGGTTAAATCCGTAATCGTATCGAAGCCCGACTGCAAGCGGACTGTTGAGCGCAAAGGTCGTAAGTCGCAATTCTCCGCCGGCGTAAAGCAGCGCGTCGTCAATCGTTTTTCCTTTTAAATCGTGAATTGATTGCGCGGGCATTGCGCCGCCGAAATTTATTGCTCCGTAAAATTTATCGAAGTAAAAAATCCATAATTTTTTCGCTATTCCTTTTGGCGACGTTAACGGAAAACGATACGACGAATGCAGTTCAAAAAGCATTTTTCCGCTCGCCGTAAGCGAATCCTCGCCTATGCTTACCGTATCGACAATTCTGCCGTTGTCGTTTTTAAGATAGCGAACCGTGCTGTCGGCGCGATAAGAATACGAATATCCCGGCACTTTCGCCGCAGGATAAAAGAAATCGGGAATGTCTTTGGTTTTTGACGTTTCTTTTATAGCCGTCGCGTTTAATTTTAGCGCAAAATCAACTTTTTCGTCCATAAGCAGCGAAGTCGTTCCCCAAAACATTCCGAGTTTATACGAATTAAAATTATATTTTTCGTTATTTTCCTTTATTTTTCCGTCTTCGATTTTTAACACTTCTTCGTCGTTTGCGTATTGTCCGTGATTAAAATCCCATTGAAATTGCGTCATAAATCCCTTCGGCGAAATCAAATTGCTCGAAGAATATCGCGGAATATTGCCGTATGAAAACCAGCCGCCGACTCGCGCGATTTTTGCGGGGTCATACCACAGATAAAGCATATTTTTGTCGCTTTCGTATTCGTCTATCCGCACTTGCAAGCGGAAATTCGTATAATCCGAAAACGCGCCCAAAGTAATATGATTTGTCGGATATTTTGTCATAATCGACTTGCTTGCCGAAACCTGCGCCTGCGACGGTTGAATAGAATAATCGGTAATCGAAAGCGTGTCGCCGCCGTAATAATTGTGAATAAAATAACTTTGCGTCGGCACGTTTCTTTTGAAATACGAAAAAGTCATATCGAGCGGGAAAATTCTCGATTCGTACATTAAACCCCAATCGTAAGGAACGGTAAGATTGCGGGACATTTCTATAAACGGAGCGGAAATTTGTTTGAAAAGATTGCCGCTCATATAAAAAGCCGTCAGCATATTTCCCTTGTCGTGCCAAAAAAGCGGGTCGAGAAGTCCGACGACTACGCCGTATTTCGTGTGATTTACGGGCTTATATATATCGTATTTGTCGCTAACTATCTCTTCCGATAAAATTGTCGGAATAACAAGCCATTTTCTTGGAAAATACGAATACTTTTTTTTGCTTCCCGAAATCAATTCGCCTTCAAATTTCGGCAATTCCCGCTCGTTAAAAACTATTCCGATTTTTTCTTTCGGAGGAGAAATTTGCGCTTTGTAAATTTTATATCCGTCCGACGAATATGCGGCGTAAACTATTTCGGTTTCTTGCGAATTTACGTCGGGAGTAAACGCGCCCGTCGTTAGGTTTGTTATCTGTTCTACTTCGCCGCCTTTTGTTCTGTAAATGTTAAAAATGCCGCTTCTGTCGCTTGAAAAATAAAGCGTTTTTCCGTCTTTTGAAAATCTTGGGTCGCGGTCGTCGCAGGTATTGTCCGAAATGGTATAAAAACTTTTGGACGGCAAATTGTATATGCCGATTTTGCGAAAATTTTTGTCCATAAAACTAACGGCAATATTGTCGCCGTCGCTTGACCAATCCAATGAATATATTGTTTTAATGGCAAAATTTTCGTCGTTTCTTTGCGGATAAACTTCTTCAAAATTGCTTCCGTCTACGTTTCCGATAATTAAAAAATGCCTGTCGTAATCGTGAGAGATAGCGGCGATTTTTTTGCCGTCGGGCGAAAATATCGGATTTTGATAATTTTGCGCAAAAGTTAATTGTTCGTCGCTTTTTACGCTTTCATTCATAGCCCTTTTTGTAGTGTCTTTGGGCAAAACGCTTTTGTGAATATCATAAACAAATTCGCCGCCGCGATTATGAGGCAAGCGCGATTTCAAACTCGCCGCGCTCATATAAATTACAGCGTCCGAATCGTTAAGCGAATATATGTTGTTCACTTTCGGCGCGGTCATTTTTACCTTGTTCGTATCGGTCGAATCCTTTGGAATTTTGTTTATATCGTATTCGTAAAGTTGTTTGTAAAAGCCCTCGCCGACGCCGTTTGAAAGAAAATAAATTTTGTTTTCGTCTTTTGAATATCTTGGAAAAAAGTTGTCGAAACCGATTTCGGTAAGTTTTTCCTGTTTTGTAGTTTCTTCTAATTCGGAAATTTGCGCGGCGTATATTTTTTTAAGATGCGATTTCCAATCGTCGTATAATTTTTTTGAAGAAATTCCCAAAACCGATTTTATGGAACGGTCGAAAACAAGTCGTCCAAAGCGCGAAGATTCCCTGATGATAGCCAATATTTTGTCTTCGCCGTATGTCTCGGCAATATATTTTATTAGCGAAAATCCGTGATTGTACGCTTTTTCGTAATCGTCGCCTCTTCCCGAAAAAACCGCCATTTTATCCCACGAAAGTAGCGAATCGCTTAAAACGAGCGTTCTCAAAATCATATCGCGATGCGAATCCCACTTTTCGCCGCCGTTTTTATAACTTTCGTATTGCGCAATTCCTTCAAAAAACCACGGCGGCAAAATTTCCGACGGAAAAATAACCATAATTTCGGCGACGTTTTTTGAGTTTGGATGCGAATATTTTCCCACTTGAAAATACGGCATCCAATACGGCATTTTATACGAATTTGAAATGGAAACGATATGCGCGTATTCGTGCGCGACGACGTTTTCAAGCCAATTTGACGTTCCGCGCATATTCCAGTCGAAATCGTTGACCCAAATAGCGACCGTATTTTGAATGGCAAGCGCCCAGCCGCCGCTAAAAGCCGAATTTGAAACCGTTACGTTGGTTTTTTTCGGAAGCGTTATCGAATATTTATCGCGATAAATCGGATAAAGTTTTTCAAGAATCGTCGCTATCTCGTTTGCGGATTTTTCCGTGTTCTTTTCGTAATTTATAATAAAGTGTTGCGTTTCAAAAGTATAGTGCTGTTGAAACAAGGTACTTTCTTTTGCAAAAACGAAAGAAAATGTCGAAATCATAAAAATTAAAAAATATTTTTTCATAAAAATTTCTTTCAAAACGGCAATTTTCTCTTGAAAATAAGATATTTCCAATACGAATATTTTAATTTTGACAAAATTGAATAAAAAAACAACATATTTTTGCAATATTGATAAGAAGGGTCCATATAACAATTTATATGGCAGTTTTCGCAAATTTTTAATTTTCCCTGTAATTTTCTGAATTGCGCGACGTCTTTGGATTTTAATATTTCTTTCAAATTTCCGTCGATTTTTAATTTTACTCTGCGCTTGTGATAGCAGGGGAGAGCAAGCGTATCGTCGGGCAAAATAACTATGGCGCTGTCAATCGCTTTGCAAACTGGTTTTTTGGTGTCGTTTCCGCCTTTTTCGCGAAGTTTTGTATGCGCCGAATTTAAGTAAACCGCAGGAAGTTTCGCAAATTTTTTTGCTTTTTCCTGCGTTTCTTTCGACAACAAATTTTTGCCGTCCGTTGAAAAAACGGGGTCTAAAATCAAAACGAGTTTGTTTTTTTTTGCTATTTCATAAACGTTTTCAAAATAATCTATGTTATCGTTTGTGTAGGTGAAAAGTAAATCGGGATAAAGTTTGTTTTTAATTGCAATGTCGATTGATTTTACGACCAAATCGTATGACTTTACGCCGCGTATTTTGTCGTGAATTTCGTTATCTCCGTCGATACTGAAATGCAAAAGGTCAATTTTTTCGCTTAATTTTTCCGCAAATTTTTCAAATAAAATTGCGTTTGTCGTAACGCTTGTTATAAATTTTTGTTTTTTGGCAATTTCTAAAAATTTCGGCAAATCGGGATTAAGCAGCGGTTCGCCTCCCGTAAAATCGACGAATTTTGCGCCTAATTTTTTCGCCGCGGCGAGATTGCGCTCAACGTCTTCGATTTTTGCGCAGTCCGCGTCCTGTTCTTTCCAAATGTCGCAGAATTGGCATTTCGCGTTGCATTTGTTTGTTACGTAATAATGAAGAAGAAGAGGTTTTTTCATTATCGCGTTTAAGAATGAAGCATAGTTTTAATCGCTTCGGCTATAACTTTCGCCGCGTCTTCCGAAAGTCCTTTGTCCTGTTTTTGCAATATTTTTTTTGCCATAGCGCGTTTTTCCGCTAAAATTCGCAATTTCGTCGGCGCTTGTTTTGAAACGGAAACTCTTTCAAGATTCGCGTTTGAAACGTTCGCGTTTGCGTTTTTGCCGACGTAGACAAGCGGCTTCATACTCGGTTTTCTAACGGACCTTACAAGTCCGTTTGGCGTTAAATATTGCGGATACTTAAAATTTCCCATCGTAAAAATCCTTTGAAATTATTTGTAAAATTGCCATTTTTGCCGTTTTTTTCCTTTTTTTTCATTTTCCATTATGGAAATATATTATATTTATCGTATAAATGTGGCGTAAACTAAACATTTTTTACGAAATTAAAAGATTTTTTTGGAGGGTTATTATGGCGGAAGCGACAAATATCGGCGGAATGATGGCAGGTGCGGGCGACAATACGATGCAGGACAAGTATCTTACGTTTCTTTTGAACAAGGAAAGTTACGCGATTCCTATTCAGTACATTTTGGAAATCGTAGGGATACAAAAAATTACGGTTGTTCCCGATATGACTAATTACATAAAAGGCGTTATAAATCTTCGCGGACAAGTGATTCCCGTCGTTGATGTTCGTCTTCGTTTTGGAATGACAGGCAAAGATTACGACGAAAGAACCTGTATAATGATTACGAAAATCGGCGAAGTGTCGATAGGACTTATCGTCGATATGGTTGAAGAAGTTCGCGACATATCGCCCGATAAGATTGGCGCGTCTCCCAAAATTGCGACGGCTCAGTCCGCCGAATTTATTCAGGGAATAGCCAGAATCGGCGACGAAGTAGTTATTGTTTTGGATGTTAGCAAACTTTTGTACGCAAACGATTTAGCGGCTGCTACAAAGACGGCTAACGCATAAGGAGTAAAAGACGTTTGCGCTGGTTTTTGCGTTCTAAAATACATAAAGCAACGGTTACTGAAGCGAATTTGGAATACGTCGGTAGCGTCACTATAGATAAAAATCTTATAGACGCTGTCGGCATTTTGCCGTACGAAAAGGTGCAAGTCGTTAGCAATACTTCGGGCGCGCGGCTTGAAACTTACGTGATAGAAGGAGAAGCGGGTAGCGGTATTATTTGTATGAACGGCGCGGCGGCGCATCTTATAAAAAAAGGCGAAGAAGTGATAATTATGGGTTACGAACTTCTTGACAAGCCGATTGAGCCGAAAAACGTTCTCGTCGCAAGAAACAACAAAATCGAGAGATTCCTATAACTTTATTTTTTCAATAAGTTCTTTATAATTTTTATTTTTTCCGAAAATATAACTTCCCGCGACTAAAACGTCCGCGCCGTTTTCTAAACAAATTTTTGCCGTTTCTTCATTTACTCCGCCGTCGATTTCTATTAAAAAATTAAAATTGTTTTCGTTTCGTATTTTTACGAGGTCGCGAACTTTTTGCATAGTGTCGACAATAAATTTTTGTCCGCCGAAACCCGCAAAAACCGACATAATAAGTACCAAATCTATTTTTTGTAAATAATCCGTAAAAAGCGAAATCGGTTTGTCGGGATTTACGCTTACGCCTACTTTTTTGCCGAGTTCTCTGATTTTTTTTATTGTCGCGTCAATGTTTTCGCAAGCGTCGGCGTGAACGGTAATATAATCGCTTTTTGCTTTTGCAAATTGCTCAATATAGCGAATCGGTTCGGTTATCATCAAATGCGTGTCTATAAGTACGTTTTTTTTGTTTTTTAAGTTAAATTCTTCTACGACGGGGGCGATTTGTTCTACAATCATCGCGCCAAAACTGATATTCGGCACAAAAATGCCGTCCATAACGTCGCAGTGAATCCAGTTTGCGCCCGCGTCGAGTACTTTTTTTACGTCGTTTTCGAGTTCTTTGAAATCCGCCGACAAAATTGACGGAGCGATTATCGTTTTTCGCATAGTTAATTCTCCTCCATTTTTATGAAAAATCCATAGATAATTGTTGCTTTTCCGTTTTCAGTTTCCATCTGTCGTCTTCGGTTTTATCCGCAATATCTTCCAAAACGCTTAAAATTGTTTGCGCTTCGGGCGTAACTCCGTTTTTCAGTAGCGGCATAATGTTCATAACAATTTCGTCAAAAGACGGCTTTTTGTTTTCGCGCTCCATTCGCCGCAAATAACTTATTAGATAATATTTTATACGCAATTTTACGTCTATGCGCGTTTGAAATTTCGCGTCTTTCTTTATGCTGTATTTTTCTGTTTTTACGTCGTAGTCAAAATTATTTGTCAAAATCGGCGTTAAATCGGAATATTCTTTTTTTAACAAATCCAAAAATCCCAATTCCAATCCTTTAATAATCAATTCGTCGTTAATCTGTTCAAGCGTTGCTCCGTCGTTTTTCGCAATAACTCCTTCTATTGTCTGTATAACTATTTCGCCGATACTCATTCCCAAATTTGCTTTTAATATTGCAATCGGATTGCGAACTTTGCGAAAATTTATTATTAGTTCTCCCGATAAAACTGTAAAAGGATGCTGCCGTTTTTTGAAACTTGTCTGTCCGTTTTTTTGCGGAACTGCGCCTATATATTCAAAACCGCACTTTTCACAAGTATCTATTATCAAATGCCAAAATTCAGGGTCTTTGTGCGCAAAAACAAAAGACATCCAGCGGTCAAATTTGAGCACACGAAACATTTCTTCAATGCTTTTTGTAATCAAATTTCTATACGATTGCTTACTTTTATTATGCTCTCCGCCTTCTATTGCTTCCAATTCATAATCTTCTTTGCTAACATCAAAATCAAGCCAAGCGTTCCACATAACCGACAAATCCAAATACGGAATTTTTTTGCCGTACGGCGGGTCGGTATAAATATAATCAATGCTTTCATTTTTCAAAAACGACAAATTTGTCGCCGTGCCTTTAATGTTTTTCAAGTTTTCGTTGGCTTCCTCTACAGACATTTTATTTAATCGGCACTGTCCTTCTATTTCTTTTTTAGCGGCAAGAATTTTTTTATATCTAACTTCAAAATATTTAATTATATTCAGTTTAGAAGGTTGCGGCGCTTTTCTGTAACGAAAATATCTAAATACGGATTCTCCACCTCCAAACTCTCCGCCAACCGAATACCAAGTTATATTTGCTCTGCCTATAATACCTGAAAACATAAGCAATAACGTATTTCTTATATTATCTTTTTTCTCTCTTTTTATTATCGCTTTTAATAAAGCAAGTTTTGCCATTTGTTCGTCGCTGTATAATTTATGAACGCTGTCGACATCTGAAGATTTTGGAAGTTTTAAGTCCTTTGGCAATGGATAATTTTTCAATACTTCTTTTATTTCCGCCTTATTTTTCGGTTCTTTTTTCTTATATTCTTCGCAAACGTTTTGAAACGCTTTTTCAAGTTCATTTAAATTTATGGATGCGGTCAGCGAATTTACCATAAACACAGCCAAAGGATTTATATCAATATTTATCGCTTTTCTGCCGTTCATTAACGCTTCCACTGCGGTAACGCCGCTTCCGCCGAAAGAGTCAAGCACAACATCGCCTTTTTGGCTGAAATTTTTTATGTACTCGGCGACAACGTTCCATGCTTGTCGAGTAAAATATCCATGAACGCCGCAATGTCTTCTGGCTTTTCTTTTTTTTACTTCAATTTCTTCAAGTAGCGGACGATTGCCGTAATCAAAAGTTTCGTTTCTTTTTTGAGAAATTATTACTCTATCGTAGATAATATTTTCGCTATTTTTGAAAGAATTTACGGAAAGCAATTTTTTTAACGCTTCCAAATAATCACTTATTTCTTCCAAAGCAAAATATAAAATCGGCTCGCCTGTGCCGCCAGTTCTAAAAACCGAAAAAGAAATTCCATTACACAAAGCGAAATACGCGCTTCGTATTTCCGGATGCGCCGCATAAGAATAAACCTGCTCTACATTGTCGCCGCTTGCAATTTCCTGATTCGGCGATTTCGCGTCCAAAACCCAAGCGTAACAATTTTGCAAAACAAAAGCGTAATCGGGAATGAGAGTAACCGCGCGTCTTTTGCTTCCAATTTTAAGATACGGATGTTCAAGCGATTTACTGCGAACAATATTTTCGTCGTTCCAACCCAATTCTTTGAGTATGGGAAGTATAATTACT
>JGI24698J34947_10000609_pt1 | contig 17170 bp, 16 predicted proteins | sample TergutMp193P3_FD_34947 | JGI IMG/M metagenome (IMG submission 34947) | reverse complement strand
ATGGAGCAGATAAACAACTTCTTGCGGGGCAGGGAAGATAGTTATGAAAGAGGTTTGAGAACATTGAAACTCCTGCACGAGATGAAAATAAAGGACATCGGCTTTGGGCAAACGCTTTCAAACCACAATTCCAGAGATTTAATCCCACTGTACGAGCTTGGGAAGACTATGAATTTTGAATTCGCAACGGCGGCATTTCACAACGGCTACTATTTTCACAAATACGACAACCAGATTTCAGAAAAAGAGGAGCTTTGCGGGAATATAGGCAAGCTGATAAATTGTTTGCTGAAGGAAAAGCATCCCAAGGCGTGGTTCAGGGCATATTTCAATCATGGTTTAATCAATTACATAAAAGGCAATAAGCGGCTTTTGCCTTGCAAGGCAGGGACTATGAATTTTTTCATTGACCCTTACGGCGAGGTTTATCCATGCAACGCCTTGGAAGACAAACATTGGAAAAAATCAATGGGCAATATTCGCAGCGGAATGTCGTTTGCGGAAATTTGGAATTCGCCGGAGGCTTGCGAGGTTCGCAGGTGCGTTGAGAATTGCCCTAAAAATTGCTGGATGATGGGGACGGTTGCGCCTGTTATGAAGACTAATTTGCACAAGGTTGTGCCGTGGGTGGTTTGGAATAAGGCGAGGAGCGTTTTTGGAGGAAGAGTGTGTGACAAGCAGCGTTACGAGGCCGGAGCGTGAAATGAAAATACTGCAAATCAATAAATATCACTACATAAAAGGAGGTGCTGACAGCGTTTATTTTAATACGATGCAACTATTAAAAGAACATCATCACTACGTTATTCCATTTTCCATTCATCACAAAAAGAACTTTCATTCGGATTTCTCTGATTATTTTGTTGATGCACCCGAAATTCGGGAACTATCTACATACCAAAAAATAACAACTATCCCCAAATTTTTTTGGAACAAAGATGCTGCAAAAAAAATAGAGAAACTAATTCTTGCCGAAAAACCCGATGTTGCTAATTTGCATAATATTTTTAATGGTATTTCGCTTTCAATACTTCCCATGTTGAAAAAATATCATATACCTGTTGTAATTACCATACACGATACACGTTTCGTTTGTCCATCTTCATATTACAGTTTGAGAGGAAAACATTGCGATAATTGCAAAAAAAGTTTTTATCTGAATTGTGCGTTGCACAAATGCTATCAGGACAACCTTTTTTACAGCATTATGGTTGCAATGGAAATGTTTTACAAAAATTTTCTTTTCGATTACGACAAATACATCGACAAATATATATTTGTCAGTAATGACTATTTATTTTTTCATAAAAAAACGCATTCATATTTTAACAATAAGGGAACAGTATTGTATAATTTTTTACCAGAATTGAAAACTATCGTTCCCTGCAATAAAAAAGGTAATTATTTGTTTTATTACGGTCGCTTGACTGCCGAAAAGGGAGTAGAACAGTTAATTTGTGTGATGAAACGATTCCCAAATACAAAGCTAAAAATTGCAGGCATAGGCGTATTGTCTGAACATTTTAAACAAGTAGCAGGTAGTAATATTGAATTTTTGGGGTTTTTATCGGGAAATGATCTTTTTGATGCTATTCGAAAATCATCGTTTGTCATTGTTCCGTCTGAATGGCGTGAAAATAATCCGCTCACTATAATAGAATCCTATTCGCTCGGTAAACCTGTAATAGGCTCACGAATAGGTGGTATTCCCGAAATTATTCACGAAAATAAAACAGGGTTTATATTTGAGCCGTTCAATGCAGATTCTTTGTTTGATTCCATCAACAAAGCCATTCAAACAAATGAAGATACTTATAAACAAATGTCCGATAATGCACGTATTTTTGCTGAAAAACATTTTGATTCCGAGGCGTATTATCAACAATTAATGAATATTTACAGTCAAGCCATAAACAATATGAAAATCATTGAAATAGGGACAGGATATACATCTATTCCTGCCAAAGTGGGCGCAGCGACGGAAATTGTTGTTGAAGAATTGACACGTTCAATGCTCAAACTTGGTAAAGATGTTATGATTGTTGATATAAAAGACAAAAACAGAACAAAATCTGCTTTGCCTATACAAGAAGTATATATGCCGCAATTTTTCAGTTCAACTGATACAAAACTTGGTATTATTCACAAATTAAAAAGAGTGTTGTATTCTATTTCATTGACTTTTAAATTGAAAACACTAATACGAAAAGAAAAAGGAAAAATTGTTTTACATTTTCATAATCAATATAATTTGTATTTTTTTTTGAAATTAACTTCCAAAAGATTCAGAGAAAAAATTCAAGTAACATATACTACACACAGTTATATTTGGCAAGGAAAATGGGAGGATATTGAAAAAATAGTTCACCAAAGATATTTTCAGGAAATTTTTTGTGTCCAAAAAATAAATAAAGTATTTTTATTAAATGAAAAAACGAGAGAACATTTTGTACAAAAATTAGGAGTAAATAACAAAAATATTTTTCTATTGCCCAATGGAGTGAATACAAACACATATTATCCTAAAACATCGGAAGAAAAGTTGGAATTAAAGAAAAAATGGGGGCTAGAAAATAATATCGTTTTCTTTCAAGCAGGTTCTATATGCGAGCGGAAAAATCAATTGACAGCATTGCATTTGTTGTTTCCAATATTAAAGAAATCCCCAACATTTGTATTTCTTTATGCAGGAGGCATCATATCCCCGAAATATAAAAAACAAATAGATAAATTCGCAATAGAAAATCAAATAATAAAACAAGTTGTTTACGCAGGTGAATTAAAGCCAGGTGAAGAATTGAATAATTATTATAATATATCTTCAGCGTTCATTTTTCCGTCAGTTTTGGAAGGTTTCAGTCTGGTGGTTTTAGAATCTTTATCTGCTGGTTTGCCGGTTATTGCAGATGCAAATAATGGATTAAAATTACCCGACGAATGTCTTTGCTACAACAACCCTGAACATTTTCTCTCCATTGTAAATGAAAACATTTTGAATGAAAACAATCGACAAACACAAATAAAAAAGGGATTAAATATAATCAAAAAACAATATTGCTGGAATGTAATAGCACAACAATATCTAAACAATTTCGGAGGAAAATAATGATACCTATATTTGTAATCTCCTTGCCGCAGGCAACTCAAAAACAAGAATTGATAAAAAGGCATATGCAAAGGTTAGGCATTCCCTTTGAATTTGTATCGGGTGTAGATGGAAGGCTGTTAAGCGAAGATGAATTACAGAAAGTGTTTGATAAAGAAAAAAGTTATAACTATTTCAAATGGTACCGCAATAGAACAGGAAGTGCCGGCGTGGAACTGAGCAGAGGCGAAATCGGCTGTACGCTTGCCCACAGAAAAGTTTATCAGAAAATAGTTGTCGAAAACATTGAACGGGCCGTGGTTTTGGAAGATGATGTTTTGGTAACGGAAGATTTTTTACCAATCATAGAAAAAGTAATTGCTAACATAGAGCAAAATTCTATTGAAAAAAATCTTATTATAAAATTGGATGATACATTATCAAGTAGTTATGGAGGATTTGGAAAATTAGGAATTAAACTTAAAAATGTTCTAAATCGTTCTCTGCGACCAATTAAAATTAAAATAGATAAAGAACTAGCGATAGTAAAAACTTCAATGAATTTCGGCGGAGCACAAGGATATATTATAGACAATGCAGCAGCAAAAACAATGCTTAACGTGAATAATCCAGTTTTTATTATAAGCGATGAATGGAATTATTATGCTAATTTTATTACGATTAGAGCACTCAGTAAGACTATTGCTCCGGTAAAGATAGATTGTAGCGATATTTGGAATATGAAAAAACCGGAACATACTCCAATTCCATTTAAATATAGATATATAGGTTTGCTGAAAAAAATAGTGACGAAAATATATCTGTTTTTATGGAGATGAAATGAGCAACGTTATTAATATTAAAGAAAAAGTATTATCTACCTTTGTGCCACGAATTAGCATTGTGGTTCCCATATTCAATACGGAAGAATATTTGGATAGATGTATACAATCTATTGTAAAACAAACAGAAGAAAAAATAGAAATCATATTAATAAACGATGGCTCTACAGATTCCTCCGGCTCTATATGCGATGCTTGGGCGAAAAGAGATACGCGCATTCGTGTTATTCATAAAATAAATGAAGGCGTTACAATAGCTCGCAAAACCGGAGTAGAAAATGCTTTTGGAGAATGGATTTGTTTTGTAGATTCCGACGACGAACTTCCAGAAAAATCTGTGCAGTTATTAATTACTCATGCAAGAGACGATATTGATATTGTGTCTGGATGTGTAAAATTCATTGGGAATCATGGATGGCCTTATCCTTTGATTTGCGATGAAAAAAATACATTGCAATATGTGAAATCTCTTCTGAAATATAAAATACATGGAGGACCTGTTGCCCGCCTAATGCGGAAAAATATTTTTGACAATTTCACTTTTGATATTCCCGCTGATATTACTCTTGGCGAAGATCTTATAATGAATATTCGATTAGGACAGAAAGCCCGTAGAATTGTTTTGTTGCCTGATATTGTGTATAATTATATGCAGAGGAATTTTAGTACGGCAAAAAAGTGGAGTTCTCAAAAAAAATATGAAAAAACTTTTGATAGAATTGTTTGCCAATCCATTCTTCCAGAAAATCGCAATGTTTTAAAAGGGGCCATTATTTGGAATTATTTGTTAAGGCGGAAATCCTGCATAAAATCAATCGTCAAAAATATTATGATTGGCGGGCGAGCAATATGAATTTATTTCATTTAGTATATATTCCAATCATATTGTATGCTTTTAAGGACTATCGTAAAGCATTTCTGCTGTATGCCGTTACAACACCATTTCTTTCCGCTCTTGTACCTTTTCTAGTTCTTCCCGGATTGCCGTTAGTTCAAATGGAAACATTTATGAATACTTTTTGGCTTATGTACATAAGCCTAAGCCATATTTGTAATAAAAAACAGCGAGCGATTCACAAGCAAGATGATTTTCCGTTAAAAGGAGCTTTCTGCATTTATATAATATCTATAGCTATTTCCTCAATATTATCCCCCATAACACCTATTTTTCAATCTACAATGGCTGGTTATCAGACTATATTAAATGGTTTCGTTTTTGTTTATTTGCTATGGAGAGAATTAAGAAAAACACAAGATATTCAGTTTTTTATAAAAGGGCTGGTTATTGTTTTTAGTATTGCTGTTATATACGGATTTTTTGAAAAATTCAGTGACTTTTATAATCCGTTAAAGGAATACGAAATTTCGCTTAATCCAGATAAGGAAGGATTGACATTTGACTATTCAAAAGAGGACCGTATCGGCACAGGACGGGTAGTATCAATTTTCAATAATGCTTTGGCATGCAGTGCTTATTCTGCTGTTGCATTGGCATTTTTCTTATACATGAATATGCGATATAAAAAAATATGGAATTCCTCTGTTTTATTGAAAATTTCTTTTATGTGCGGATTATCATTGCTTTTATTATTTTCGAATAGCCGTGGCGGTATTGTCTATCTCGGAATATCACTGTTATTTATGCTGAATTTAAAATCAACATTAAGCTTACTCCTGCTCTTGCCAATTTTTGGCTTTGCTTTTTATGATTTAATAGCTCCGTATTTTGTGACAATTTCTTCTATTTTTGACATTGACAGTGAAGCTGTGGGAGGTTCGAGTTTGGCAATGAGAATTATACAATTTTCATTTGTTTTGGAAATTTGGAAAAATAATCTTTTGTTCGGATATGGACCTAAAGGAGAAACTTATTGGGGAATTCAAGAATCCGGGGTACTTGGCACAGAAAGCGTTTGGCTAAAATTGCTGTTAAATCAAGGTTTTATTGGCGTAGTGGCTTACATATTTTTGTGTTGCTCTTTAATTAAACTAGCTACGGGTAAATCCAAACGTTATATGATAGGTGCTGTGCTTGCTTGCATTGCGGTTATGACGGCGACGGTAGGGTTAAGCTTACCTTTTTTTATGTGTTTGCTTTTGGTGGTGTATCGTTTGGAATTATTGTCTAATCCCAAAGGAGTTTTATGAATATAAATAACACAACTATCCAAAAATCCTTGCCTCCGAGGTTAATTATGCTGGCCGTAATTGTTCCTGCTTATAAACCGCAATTTTTTCAATTAGCATTAAATTCTATTGCAATGCAAAGCAACAAGAATTTTCAATGCTATATTTTTGATGATGCCGCACCGGAAGAAATTAAGTCTATTTCGAATAATTATCCAGATTTTCATTATGTAAGGTTTAATGAAAATATGGGCAGATATGATTTAGTTGGGCATTGGCATAGATGTTTGGAATTGGTAAAAGAAAAATGGGTATGGTTTTTTTCAGACGATGACGTTATGTCGCCTAATTGCGTAGATGAATTTTACAATACTTTTGATTTATATCCAAATGCATCGGCGTTTCGTTTTTCCAGAGAATTTATCGATGAAAACGGGCAAATAACTGGAATTGTTCAACAAATAAAAAATGAAACCGGATTAGAATATCTTAAATCTAAACTAAACGGTCGTGGTGCATGTTTGCAAGATCATATTTTTGATTGGAGAAAACTGAAAGAAATAAATGGCGGTTTCGTGAATTTTCCTCTTGCTTGGTGTTCTGATGACGCAATTTGGTGTTTGCTTGGAAAAACTCATGAAATTATAGCTATTCCATCTGCTATTGTACAGATTCGTATGAGCAGTATTAATATTTCCAGCATAGAGACCACGGAATATTTGCAAAAAAAACTTAATGCTTATATGTTATTTTATTTATGGTGTATTCAAAATTTTAGATTGCCGTTATCATGTAAATTTAGATTTATTAGAAATTGTGCTGGGCTTAATAGTATTACGCCTTTTTCATATTATTTTCAGCCTCTTGTATTTCAAAGTCCGATATTTATCTTAGTAATATTATTAATACCGATTCGTAAGTTATATTTCAAATTGAAAAAATTGAAAAATAGAGGTACACAAACAATTAAATTGGGAGAACAAAAATGAAAAAAAATAGAGTAATAGCGTTTCATTTGCCACAATTTTATCCATTCAAGGAAAATGATGAATGGTGGGGTAAAGGGTTTACCGAATGGACAAATGTGACAAAAGCCAAGCCAAGGTTTAAGGGTCATTACCAACCGCATTTGCCAACGGATATTGGATTTTATGACTTGCGAGTTCCTGAAGTTAGAGCGGAACAGGCGGAAATGGCTCGGAAATACGGCATATATGGATTTTGCTATTATCACTATTGGTTCAGCGGAAAACCTCTCATGGAACGTCCACTTGAGGAAATATTGAATTCAGGCGAACCTGATTTTCCGTTTATGCTTTGCTGGGCAAATCATAATTGGACAAGAAAATGGGATGGTAGCATAAATTCCGTGCTTATAGAGCAAATATATTCCAAAGAAGATGATGTAAAACATATTCGCTATTTATTACCTTTCTTAAAAGACCCACGATATATACGCATCAATGGCAAGCCTCTAATAACTATATTAAGCACTCCAAGCATGCCAAATGCAGATAATACAATACGATTATGGCGAGAAGAAGCAAGAAAATCTGGTATTGATTTATATGTTTGCCGTACAGAAGTGTCTAAGGAAATCGGCAAAGAATATTCGACAAGCGAAGTAGATGCAGCTATTGAATTTTCACCACATATGTCAAGAGGTTATAGTTTGCCTAAAACATATAAACCAATCAAGAGAATTATCAATAAGTTCTACAGAAAATTTTTCAACAAGAATTTATTTATGATGCCTGCATTAAAGTATCTGGATTATGTCAATTTTCAAGAAAAGAGAATTTTTCCAAAAGAATACAAATACTATCCAAGCGTAACTCCGTCTTGGGATAATACGGCTAGATGCAAAAGTGATGCTCATCCATTAATATGGGATGGCAGTACGCCAGAGTTATTCGAAAAATGGTTGCGAAGCGTAATTGAAAAGTTTAATCCATATTCAGATGAAGAAAATCTGATTTTTATAAACGCATGGAACGAATGGGCGGAAGGCAATCATTTGGAACCTGATATCAAATGGGGGTATGGATATTTGGAAGCGGTAAAAAGAGTTTTAGAGGTATATCAATGATTAACGAACAATCGGAACAAAAATACTTTGACCATATGAGGCCGGAGATGGTTCAATTTTTGCCGGATGAATATTCCAAGATATTGGAAATAGGTTGCAATGTCGGTAACTTTCGTCAATATGTTAACAAATCCTGCGAATATTGGGGCGTTGAACCTTTTGATAAAGCTGTAGAAATTGCAAAAACGAGACTGGATAAGGTTTTAGTGGGTTTTTATAACGAGGTTGAATATCAAATTCCAGATAATTATTTTGATTTGATAATAGCAAACGACGTTATTGAACATATTGAACAGCCTTGGGATTTTTTGCAATCTTTGAAAAAGAAAATGACAAAAAATGCTTCGTTGGTGCTGTCTATCCCAAATGTACGTTATTATGGAAATTTAAAAGAATTACTACATGAAAAAGATTGGAGATATAAAGAGGAGGGAATTTTAGATATTACACATTTGAGATTTTTCACTGAAAAAAGCATAATTCGTTTATTGAATGAAAACGGATTTGACATTGAAAAGATGCAAGGGATAAATCCAGTAAAAATTAGAAAGCGAAAAAATTTGCCAATATATTGGCTTATTAAGTTTATTTTGGGGAGAGATATAGAATTTATGCAGTTTGGAGTGAGGGTTAAAAAACTATGATTCTCAAAGATATACTGAATAAAATTAAAAATCGCTTGGATAATAAAAATTTTTTTAAGGCATGGGAAATGAAGAATAGAAATAATTTTGCAGTTCCCGGAACTATTTCCTCAGTGGACAAAATTGAATCTTTGAATCGTTTAGAGATTGGTGAAAAAACTTACGGTACAATCAATTTTTTTGATGCTCATACATCAAGCGATATGTTGAAAATTGGTTCCTATTGCTGTATTGCCCCCGGAGTATTTTTTTTGCTTGGAGCAGAGCATAATATTTCTGCAATATCTACTTATCCATTTAAAGTTATGTTATATGGAGCTAGAAAGGAGGGCATTTCAAAAGGTGATATTATAGTGGAAGATGATGTGTGGATTGCAATGGATTGTAAAATTTTAAGCGGAGTTCATATAGGTAAGGGGGCTATCATTGGAGCAAATTCTGTGGTAACGAAAGATGTTGAACCCTATTCTATTGTTGGTGGCAATCCTGCAAAACATATTCGTTATAGATTTTCGGAAAATTTAAGGGAGATATTATTAAAGATAGATATTACCAAATTATTTAATTCTTTCACCGAGAATAATTTAGATTTAATTTACGCTCCACTTACAGAAGAAATTTTGGAGAAAATTCTTGACATAGGCAAAATTGGAGGCATGAGATAAAAAATGAATTTTTTTGTTATTCCTGAAGTGTATAAAAATGATAAAGTGTCAGAAATAGAAGCTGAATGGCAAAAGTTATGGGAACAATTTTTACAAGGAAATAAATAATGATTAATTTTAACGAAGCCCCATTTTTAGGTTCTGAATTTGCTTGCATAAAAGAAGCAATAGACAGCAAGCACATAAGCGGAGACGGCAAATACACGAAACTCTGCAATGAAATCCTAGAGAAGCAGACCGGTACAAAAAAAGCTCTATTGACAAATTCCTGCACCGCAGCACTTGAAATGAGTGCTTTAATGCTGAATTTGGAGCCAAATGATGAGGTGATTTGCCCAAGCTTTACATTTGTCACAACAGCAAGCGCTTTTGCCCTGCGAGGGGCGAAAATGGTCTTTGTAGATATTAAAAACGACACTCTAAATTTAGATGAAAACTTGCTGGAGCAAGCCATTACTTCTAAAACCAAAGCGATTATTCCGGTGCATTATGCCGGAGTTTCCTGCGAAATGGATAAAATTTTGGATATTGCCCAAAAACATAATCTGAAGATTGTGGAGGACGCTGCCCAAGCAGTAGGCAGTTTTTACAAAGACAAACCTTGCGGCTCTATTGGAGATTTGGGTTGCTATTCCTTTCACGAAACAAAAAACATTTCTTGCGGAGAAGGCGGAGCACTACTTATTAACAATGAAAATTTAGCGGAACAAGCTGAAATCATCAGAGAAAAGGGCACAAATCGCAGCAAATTTTTTAGAGGACTGGTTGATAAATATACTTGGGTAGAATTAGGCAGTTCTTACTTGCCAAGCGACATGCTTGCAGCATATCTGTATCCGCAGCTTTCCAAATGCGAACAAATTAACGGCAAAAGGGTAGAGCTTTGGAATAATTATCACAAAAATTTTGAAGATTTTGAAAACAAGGAAGCAATAAAAAGACCCTTTATCCCTACAAATTGCAAACATAATGCTCACATGTATTATTTGAGATTTAACAGTTTAGACATTCGCACAAAATTTATAAATTTCATGAAGCAGAACGAAATTATGTGCGTGTTTCATTATATTCCTTTGCATTCAAGTCCCGCCGGGCAAAAATACGGACGAGTTGCCGGTAAAATGAACATAACTGATAATGTCAGCAATTCCCTCGTCCGCCTGCCTCTTTTTTATGCAATGGATTTTGAAACTCAAAATAAAATTATAGAAAAGGCAGCTAAATTTTTGAGGAGTTTATAATATGTTTAGCATAAAAACCAAAATAAAAAATGCCGTTAAAAGGCGATTCTCTAAGTTCTACGCTATCCGGCAAGAATTTATAGATACAAATCCTATTTTTGATACTCGCTATCTTGATAAAAAAATAGGCGATTATGCTTTGTCAATTATTTCGCATCATATATCTTCTGCTGTAGATAAAAACAATGTGGCGTTTCTTGCATCGGAACTTTATGATATGGGAGGGCATTCTGAGTTATTAAAAAATGTGGCACAAGCATTGCCAGAAGAATATAGGAGTAGATTGTTTCTAACAAGAAAAACGTATGCTCCGGCAAAAATTGCGGAAATCAAGAAATATTCGGAAATAGGAGGGGTTGATTTTCATTGGAAAAACGAGAAGCAGTTATTAAAACAATTATTGGAACAGATTTTGAAATTTTCTCCAAATGTATTGATAACGTTTATCCACATGGAAGATTCTTTTGCTGCGGGCCTGCTTGCATTGCTAAGAAAATATACCCTGACAAAAATCATTTTTTGCAATATAGGTTCACAGCATTCCAGCTTGGGAATGAGTTTTGCACATTTAATTTGGGAAGGCATGCCTGCCACTGCTTTTGTAACCCAAAAATATAGAGGATTTAAAAATACAAAGGTTTTAGGTCTCTGCTATTTGACAAAGGATAATTTGCCTGCATATAACAGGCAGGAAGTCATAACGGCAAGGCAAGAGATTGGAATTCCAGAAAATGCCCTCTGTACAATGACGGGTTGTTCTTCTTATAAACTCTTTGAAGATGGCAAATCTCCTTATCTGGAAATGATAAAAAATCTGCTGGAAAAAAATGAAGATTTATGGCACGTGTTAATTGCTAACTTCAACGAAGTGCAAAGGAAAATTTTAGGGAAAATGAATATGCCAAATAGATTTATACTCACGGATTTCAAGGTGAATTTTAAGCTGTATTTCAGGTGCGCGGATGTTTTTATAGACAGTATTCCTTTTTCCAGTGCGCTCACAATGGTGGATTTAATGAGTTTGAAGGTTCCATTCGCAGCCTTTAAGAACAAGGATAATTTGGTTTTTACATTTTACGAGTATTTACCTAAGAACTATGACTATCTTTTTGAAAATATTTTTGATATGCAGGCCGGAGTTGAAAAATTGTTGAGAAATGATGATGAGCGAAAGCGGGTTGCGAATACGAATTTCGAACATTTTTTGGAGAATTTCGAGGGCAGTAAGGTTGTGCAAAAGATTTTAGAGGCAGATTCTTTTGACCCGGAAATTGACGGAGAGCAGTATAAAGGTTTCAAGGAAGTAAAATTAGTGCCTTGGGGGAAGTGAAAGTATGCAATACATAAAAAACTATAGCCCAGACTTGTACAATAATATTCTCGTTCTGCAGGAACAAGAGAATAGGCGAATTGTTTTGCAAAATTATTTTCTATATTTTTTAAATAGGTTAAAACTACGTGAGGTAATTTTATGAATACTGCTAGTCCTAGCATTTTTTATAAATCCAGCAATTATTTTTCAAGAGAAGAATTGCTGGATTTGGGTTTTAGTTCCGTTGGCAAAGATGTATATATAAGCCGCAAGGCTAATATATATGGTGCTGAAAATATGTCTTTGGGTGATAATATTCGCATTGATGATGGAACTATAATAGCCGGGAAGGTGGATATTGGAAATCATGTTCATATAGCTCCATTTTGTTATATATCTGGTGGAAATGAGGGCATAACTTTTGAAAATATTACAGGGGTTGCTCCGTTTGTTTATATAACAACTAGAAGTGATGATTATTCCGGTAAAACTATGTTCTCTCCTGTTATACCTCAAAAATTCAAAAAGAACACGATAGCTCCAATTTATATTCGTAAATATTCAATTATAGGAGCATATTCTATGATTATGCCAGGAGTTGAATTAGCCGAAGGCACTAGTGTTGGAGCGATGACTTTTATGAGAAAAAAATCAAAAGAATGGAGTATATATTTTGGTTGTCCGGCAAAAATTATAGGAACAAGAGATAAAGGTATCATAGAAATGTCTAGAGATTTTTTAAGCGAATATGAAAATTCCGATGGCTATGAAGATTTTCAGAAATGAATACAACCTAATCTACTCCCTTGGGCGCGATTGCGCCTGTGCAACTTATATGAGCAGATTTGGACTTAGAACTTGTTCGGGTCCATTTGACTGGCTAACCATGCCACTTACAATGGATACCGATTTCCAGAGAAGAGTAGAATTAATTTTAACTGATTTTAATAGTTTTTGGAATCCAGAGGATTTTAGGTTTTTACCGAAAGACCCAAAAGTTTTCAACGATGAAAAATGCGACTATTATGAAAACATAAAGACGGGATTTTGGTTTTTTCACGATTTCCCTAAAGGAATTCCTTTTGAGGAAAGTTTGCCTAAAGTCAGGGAAAAATATCAAAGAAGAATTGCAAGATTTTACAGAGAAATCCATAAACATAAACGAGTACTTCTAATTTGGTTTAACCATTGTTTTTTAGGCGATAATAATCTACAAATAAATCTATGCAATAAAATTTGCGAAAAATTCGGCAAGCAAATAGATTTTTTAATAATTGAGCATAATGAAGATTTACCGCTTGGAAAAATTGAGAAAATAGAAATTTCTCGCAATATTACCAAATACAGTTTATACACAAGGAAATGGGATGAAGCAGGAAATCCAACTACATTGGGGCAGGAGGAAATTTGCGGAAAAATTTTTGCCCAATACAAATTAAGCTTTTTAACAAAATTTAAGCTTAAATTTTTCAATAATAAACTTCCGTTCATTGGAAGAAAATCCGATTAAAAATACACTTGGAGCAAACAATAAAAAGAAAATTCCACTCGTGACTAAAAGTGCCTGCCAGTCATTAAATTTTAAACTCATCCAAATTGGCAACGGCATCGTAATAAAAAAAATTAAAATCAATTTAAGCAAAACGTCTTTGAAAAACTTCAAAAACGGAAGTTGAACTACTGTCTTTGATAAATAAAAACTGTACATAACACCCAAAAAAGCCATGGCGGAATAAATCATGGATATTATATCTGGTGGAAAACCATTTATAAAAAGAATGTATATTATCAAAAGATTGCATCCGGAAAGTATGCAACCCATTATGTATATTTTTTCAATTTTACCGGTGGCTATTATGGAAGTATTAATTGCGATACCAAGTGTATTTATCAAATTATAAACTAAAATTCCCTGACACAGTAAAACGGTAAAGGGAGGTACGTTTTTCAGCCACAAATGTAAAATAAAATCCATATTCAAAATTAAAGGCACTGCAACTGCAAATGCTAAAAAAAACATAAACTTGGTGGAACGGAAAACTAAACTATGCAAATAAGAAAAATCATTTTTCGCATAAGATTTTGTAATCTGAGGATTTATAGCCACCGCAAAATTATTTATAAATTGTGCTACCGCATTTGAAACTTGATTCATAATTCCAAACGCTGCATTAGCTGCAACCCCATGAAACACATTCAAAAGCATATTTACACCCTGCAATGCCGCAATCGCGGAAATCCCTCCCAGTGTTGTCCACCCCCCAAACCCTATCCTCTCCAAAAACATCCTCTTATCCCAAAACCACTTAAAATGCGTCTCAGGAAAACTCCTATGGCAGTAGATCCAATAAAAACCAACCATAACGACATAAACAGCAAACAGCAAAACAGAATAAAATTTCAATTTATCAATAGGGGCAAAACCCAACGAAACTGCAACCACCAATTTAAACACTGCATCCGCAATACCAAAATAAGCATATATTTTCATTCGCTCGTGGGCATTTATAGCAACCATGTAAGGCACTTGCAAAATCCCAATGCAGGCGGAAAGCACCGAAAACTGATAAACAAAATTAGCCGCCTCCATTCTTTCTTCCGGTATAACGAGCTGCGTATTCAAAAACCACAAGCCAATGGTTTCACCCAAAACAAAAATGAGCAATGCGGTAAAAATATGAATGACCATGCTCAAGCTGAAAGTTTTTTTCAAAGCTTCAAAATCGCCCTTGCCCAAATCAAAAGTAAAAAAACGGCTTGTTGCGCTGCTCATAGCATTTTGTATAAAACTGAACAGAACTATAACCCCGCCAACAATATTGTAAATTCCAAAATCGCTAACGCCAAGCTGCGCCAAAACCTCCCTGCTGGTGTAAAGCCCCACAAGCAGGAGAAGAATGCTCCTGAAGTAGAGAAACATCGTGTTTTTCGCTATGCGTTTGTTGTTTTCGTGGGACGAATTTGACACTTGAGCAATATAGAAATTTCTATATTTAACGAGAGAATTTTGTGCTTCGGAGTGAGGATTAAAATATGAAAAAACTAGGAATTTTGTAGTCAAATAAGGAATATTTGTCTATTATTACTGATATCAAGCAAAAGATAAAGAATGAAAAAAAGAATTTCCTATTGCTAAGGGGTATTCGGTTCGCAATTTGAAATATATGGCTAAATTTGCCAAAATACATACGAATGCTTAATTTGTGCAAGTGTCGCTTGCACAAATTACTTGGTAGCTTGTGTAAAGCCCCACAAACAGGAGAAGAATGCTCCTTGTGCCAAAGGCATCCAGCAATGGAAGCTGACTTTACAAACACACTAATATTTTGTATATTTATAGTGCAATTGTAAATGGGGTTAAAATGCAAAATTTAGAAGAAAAAATTATAAAGATAATAACCTATTATGGTGGGTTTGCCAGAGCAGGGCAAATTGAGTTAGCCGGCATACCTAGAATCCATCTGAAGCCAATGGTGGATTCCAGAAAATTGATTAAGCAAGCCAGAGGAATTTATATGCTGCCAGGTAACAGTATAGACGAAATGGCAATTTTGCAACGCTCCTATGCAAATATAATTTTTTCCCATGCAACAGCTCTGTACTTGCATAATTTAACGGATAGAGCACCACTTAAATATACGGTTACTTTGCCAATGGGTTGTAACATTAAATCTTTATCCAGTAAAAATATAAACTGCGTATATGTTAAACGGGATTTGTGGAATATAGGAGTGACTAAGATAAAAAACGCTTTTGGAGAGGTGGTAAAAACCTATAATAAAGAACGGACAATTTGCGATATTATAAAAAAAAGAAATTTTTCAGATATTCAGATTATCGCCGATGCAATCAAACAATATTTGCTCAGAGCAGATAAAGATTTGCTGCTGTTAAGTAAATATGCCAAATTATTTCGCATAGAGAAGAGACTTCGTGTATATTTGGAGATTTTGCTATGAAGAACGCGATGCAGTTGAGAGATTTGTCAAAAAAAATAGCAAAGAAAAATAATGTCACCGCACAATCTGTTTTGCAAAATTATATGCTGGAACGGCTCCTTGCAAGAATTTCAAATTCTCGTTTTAAATCTAATTTTGTTTTGAAAGGAGGTTTTCTAATTTCTGCTTTGCTTGGTATTCAAGCAAGAACAACAATGGATATTGATGTAACCGCTCGCAAATTAAAAACAGATATTCAGTCGATGAAAAATGTTTTTTCCGAAATATGTAAAATAAAAATGGATGATAATGTAATTTTTAGACTCATAAGCATAGAAGAAATCAGGCAGACAGATATTTATTCTGGAATGCGTATTCATATAGATGCTGTATTTTTGCCTATAATAGCAAAATTGAAAGTTGATATTACAATAGGTGATAAAATTACTCCCAAAGAAATAAATTTTAAATACAATTTGCTTTTTGAAAGAGGAAATATTTTAATATTGGCTTATAACATAGAAAGCGTATTAGCGGAAAAACTGGAAACAATTTTGTCTCGCAGTATATTGAATACTAGAATGCGTGATTTTTATGATATCTACATTCTGCTGAAGCTGAAAAAGAAAGAAATAGATATGGAAACGTCTAATAGAGCTTTAAGTGCTACCGCAAAAAAACGAGGAACTGCAAGAATTTTGCCTAGTTACAGGAAAATAATTTTGGAAATTAAAAAGAGTGAATATATGCAAAAACTTTGGGAAAATTATAGAAAAGAATATTTTTATGCGAGCAATATAAAATTCGATTCTATTTGCAGAAGTATTTTGAAATTTTTAAACAATATCTCTAATCGCTAACACCCAACTGCGCCAAAACCTCCCTGCTGGCGTAAAGCCCCACAAACAGAAGAAGAATGCTCCTGAAATAAAGAAACATCGTCTAGGATTTTTCTATATTGTCTTCAATGCTCCGCAAACTCCCTCTTTCCGGTATCCAGGATTTTGCCAAAATCCGCACCGAATATGCTGTATATGTAGATAAAACTGCCTACATCCATAAATTGATTTCCAATTATAATTCCGTTTTCTTCTCCCGCCCGCGCCGCTTTGGAAAATCCTTAACCTGCTCAACGCTAAAGGCGGTTTTTGAAAACAAAAGGGATTTATTCAAGGGGCTTGCCATAGAGACCCTGCCTTGGGAATGGAAGGAATACCCGGTTGTGCA
>JGI24698J34947_10000608_pt1 | contig 17177 bp, 14 predicted proteins | sample TergutMp193P3_FD_34947 | JGI IMG/M metagenome (IMG submission 34947) | reverse complement strand
GCGGCGGTGAATTCCGGCAACTCAGGCGGGCCGGTAGTGGATATGTCAGGGCGCCTTGTTGGCATAGTTTTTGCTGGTATTGAGCAGTTCCAGGGGCTCAACTTCGCCGTCCCGGCGGAAAGGCTGGCTGCGGCCCTGCCCGCGATGATTGCCGGGGGAAAGGCGGAGCGGCCTTGGCTGGGGCTTTCGTTAAGCGAGAGTCCCGAAGGGGCGGAGATTGTCTATGTGGCGCCTTCCACCCCCGCAGCCGAACAGCAAATTAAGGAAGGTTCCCTCATAAAGAGCATTAACGGGGAGACGGTCAACGCAGCCCAGGGTGCGCTCATCCCCGCTTTGCAGGACAAGCTCTTCCCGCTACGCCCAGGCGAACTCGTAAGCCTTGAAATTGCCGATCCCGAAGGGAGCGCGAAAAATCACGTGCTCGTCCTTGTTCCAAGACCCGTGATCCCCATGGCGGANGCCGCAGGAAAAGACAGCAAGGAGCGCCTGACCGCGCCCCTTTTTGGCATTNTCCTGACCACACAGACACAAACGGGAAGCGGTTTTTTTTCCTCTTACNTGGTCAAGAAGGTGATCCGGGGTTCCATTGCCGACGAGGCGGGCCTTTCCGAGAATGATCCCGTGTCTATACGCAATTTTCGTGTTTTTGAGAAGGACGGTTACGCCCTTCTGGACATTAACGTAAAAAAACGCCGTATGGGTTATATTGAAACAAGTATGCGTCTGCCCGCCTTGCTGGATACCCCTGATACGCTGTAGGATAGTACTTCCATGAAGCATGAAGAAAAGTTCACCCCCGAAGCCATCGCCTCAATCGTTAATTCGTGTATTTCCTTCTGCGATGTCATTATCGAAGGCAAGGACTGCGCCGTCGCCCTGAAATACGACGAAGAAAATATGTTCGCCCCCATGATTGTTTTTTTGGAAAGGGACGCTTCCGCAGAAGCCCTTGTCCGGGCCGCGGAGAACCTGGGCGTGTCTGTCATTAAAAACGTTGTACTGGCGAAAAACCTCTCATCGTATGGCAAGGCAGGGGGGACTATCCCTGAACTTTCCTATCGGGATGTATCACTGGCCCTTGCCCGCTCAGGATCGGCCAGGCCCTCGAGGCGCACACGGGAATTCAGGAAGACCCGGGAAGTCCCCGCGAAGCCCAATAGGCCCATTTCGCTGGAACTGGGAGCGTCCCTTTTCAGCCTGATAGGGGAAGAGCCGGGAAGGGATAAACTCCTCGCCGAACCGTTAAACGTCATGCGAAAAAAGCTTGTTCGGCTCTTCGGAATTCCCCTCCCGGTTTTTCGCGTTTTCCGCTGCCGGAAGCTTAAAAACGACGAATACCGCATACTTTTTAAGGGCCTGGAAGCCGGCCGGGGCAGGCTGGAACTGGGCTGGTACGCAGGGGAAGGAAGCGCCGACGACTGGCCCGAAGGAAGCTCGCAAACCGCGATTCCCGATCTGATGAAAGACCCTGAAAATTTGAAAAGCGCGGCGAGGGCAGCGGCTTCGGCCCTGATCCGCCACACAGACGAGATTATCAAAAGACGCGGCCCGGAACTGCTTGGCAGGGACGAAGTGGAAGCAATCCTGGACGCTGCCGAAGAAAGGTACCCGGTTGTTACCGGGGAAGTAAAAAGCCTGCTCTCGCTGGGCATCATCCGTGAGATTCTTCAGAGCCTTGTGAGCGAACAAGTCTCCATTCGGCACATAGCTGTAATCCTGGAAACCCTTGCCGATTGGGGCAATTTTGGCCCAGCTCCCAGTGATCTGATAATAGAGCAAATTCGCCAATCCCTGAAACGCCAGATTTGCCTTGACTATACCGATGACAGGCTGACCCTGCGCGTGTTGACCCTGGAGCCGAAACTGGAAAAACGCCTTGCGGATTTTTCAACTGACAGTTCCATGGGGGAAGACTGGGCGGAGATTGTTTTTCCAGCCGTAAGGGGAATGCAGGAAAAGGGGTTCCCGCCTGTTATCCTGTGCTCGCCAAAGGCGCGTTCCCCGCTGAAGGAAGTAACCCGGAAACAACTCCCCGAGCTGGCGGTACTGTCGTACATGGAGATCCCGTCCGACATCAGCGTGGAACCGTTAGGGGAAATTCGCCTTGAGGAAAACGCGCGGTTCTCGTCTTTGGGAAATGAGAAGTAATGGCCAATACGCGCAACTTTTGCATAATAGCCCACATCGATCACGGGAAATCCACCCTCGCAGACAGGCTTATTCAGAAGGGCCGCCTGGTGGAAGAAAGAAATTTTCAGAACCAAATCCTGGACAACATGGACATTGAGAGGGAACGGGGGATCACGATAAAGAGCCAGGCGGTCACCCTTCCGTATACGGCGGCTGACGGCATTGTGTACAGCCTTAACCTGGTGGACACACCCGGCCATGTGGACTTTAGCTACGAGGTTTCCAGGGCGATCAATTCCTGCGAGGGCGCACTGCTCCTGGTAGACGCAACCCAGGGCGTTCAGGCGCAGACCCTTTCAAATATGTACCTGGCCCTGGAACATAACCTTGAAATAATCCCCGTGATCAACAAGATCGATATGCAGGCCGCAGACATTCCCGAAGCTAAAGCGCAGATCGACAGGGACCTTGGCCTTGATTCATCGGGCGCACTCCTCGTATCCGCCAAAACCGGTGCAGGCGTTGACGAGCTATTCGAGGCCATCGTCAAGCGTGTCCCGTCCCCGGCGGGAGACCCGGCAGCCTCACTTAGGGCCCTTATTTTCGACTGCCATTACGATTCCTACCGGGGAGTGATAGTCCATGTGCGGCTTTTTGACGGGGCCCTAAAAAAAGGGATGAGGATTCGCTTCATGTCCAATGGCGCAGAATACGAGGTGGAAGCGGCCGGTGTTTTCAAGCTTGCGTTAGTCGAAACCGACGGCCTTGGCGCCGGGGATGTCGGGTACTTCATCGCCGGAATCAAGACCGTAAGCGATGTCCGTGTGGGCGACACGGTAACAGGCGCGGCGGCTCCCTGCGAAAAGCCCCTGCCAGGTTTCCGTGAGGTGAAACCTGTCGTCTTCTCGTCGATTTACCCCGTGGACACAAACGATTATGAGGAACTCAAGGAAAGCATTGACAAACTGAAACTCAACGACGCTTCCCTGATCTACGAGAAGGATTCCTCCGCGGCCCTCGGCTTCGGTTTCCGCTGCGGCTTCCTCGGCCTTCTCCACCTGGAGGTGATCCAGGAAAGGCTGGAAAGGGAATTCTATCAATCAGTGATCTTCACGGCCCCCTCAGTCAAATACAAGGTACACCTGCGAACAGGGGAAGAGCTGATGGTTGACAATCCCATGGACTACCCCGACGAAGGCCTTGTTGAAAGCGCCGAGGAACCGTACATACGCGCCGCAATAATTACCCCCGCGACCTTTCTCGGCAGCATCATGACCCTGTGCCTGGAAAAGCGCGGCGTGCAGACTAACATGACCTACCTTGACGAGAAACGCGTTGAGGTGGTTTACGATATGCCCCTTGCGGAAGTGCTCTTTGATTTCTACGACCGCCTAAAAAGCACGAGCAGGGGCTACGCTTCATTTGATTATGACATCACGGGCTACAAACCGACGGAACTCGCAAAGCTGGACATACTCCTCAACGGCAAGGCCGTGGATGCCCTCTCGCAGCTCGTCTTCAAGGCCAGAGCCTACGAAAGGGCGCGCAAGGTCTGCGAACGCCTTGTGGACGAAATACCTCGTCAGCAGTTCAAGATCCCCATACAGGGGGCAATCGGCGGCCAGATAATCGCACGCGAAACCGTGAACCCCCTCCGTAAGGACGTTCTTGCAAAATGCTACGGGGGCGACATCACGCGCAAGCGCAAGCTGCTGGAAAAGCAAAAAGAGGGAAAGAAGCGCATGCGTATGGTGGGGGACGTGGAACTTCCCCAGAGCGCGTTCCTCGCGGTACTCAAGACAAAGGACGAGTAGGGTTGCGCCTTACAAAACCACCGCCTCAATTTCTTCGAGTTGTGTTCCCCTGTCTTCGATGATGCGTTTCAGGAGTTCCAAAAGCCTGTCTGAAAAACCCGCGAAATAAATCACAGATCGATGGTTTGAAAGTTTCGTTTTATAGGCTTGCAACTGCCACACAATGAGTTTCGCGTCATCGGGCTTTTTCGCGTGGAGCCATTTTGATTCAAGATTGTCGGCGGCTTCGGAATCGGTGAGGAGGAGCAGGTATTTCTGTCCCCGGTATTCATGCATGACCTCCCCAAGGTGTGTGCTGCCGCCTACATCCGTCCCGGTAATGGCGTCGGCTATTTTGAAAAGATTATCTTCCTTCTGCAGGGGTACTTTCTCGCAGTGATCCGCCACCGAGCAAACGGTAGTCTTTTCGTGCGAACAGGTAATTAAAGCGCCCAAAAAAGACGCAACGTCCACCACATCCAAAGAATCGTTAAGCGGTGAACGCATGGAGCCTGAAGTATCGACAGCGACCAGTATCTCAGTTTCCTCCGGAATGTCAAAAGCTTCATGGGCGCATGTAAATAAAATGTTCGCTATTGACTGCTTAAACGCCTCGGTTTTGACCATGCGGTGGGCATTTATCAAGGTAAAGGGGAGTATTTTGGAAGCCCGATAATCTTCGACACTCTCGATTTTTGCCTGCACCATATTGGAAAGGTCTTTGGGAATCGCCGTTTTTACCACTTCGTCCTGCCCAAAACCACCACGATTGCGACCGTGTTTGCGAACCTGCTTGACTTTTTCCGCATACACCCGCTCAAGGGCAACAAGGTTGAGCATGAGCGCTGCATAGCGCAGGCCTTTATAGAGGTGTTTGTAGAGCATTTGTTTTTGTTCCGCGCCAAGGGCTTCAACGCTTTTTTGTTTGAGAGCCAGAATCTCAGCCTGCAATTCAGCGACTTTAGCCATGTCTTTTTCGGCAATAATCGTTTTGGTCAGCGCAAGTATTTTTCCTTTGATACCGGGAGGACTGTTATTAATCGCGTGTTTCAGCTCCTCAAGCTGAAAAGAATGGCGCGTAATGGTTTCCAGGGTGTCATTGTCAATTTCATTGCGCTTTAACTTTTCGATGATCCGCTTTAGTTCCCGCGCACGTTCAAAGGCCAGCTCGTCTTTAATCACATATTTCATGTAGTTCTGAAACTGTTCATCGGTAAAATGCGGGCGCGTTACTTTAACTATCTCCCTGATAGTTCCTTTGTTCCTTGAAGCGCTGTATTCGTTCAGGAGCCTGTGAAGCTGGTTGTTTACGGCTTTTTTAACGCTGCGCCCCAGCCCCTTGCGGATTGGGGTTTTTCTGCACAGTTCCATAAAATCGTGCAAAAGGGAAACATTCCGAATGATACGGGGAAAAACCTTGTTAAACAGAGTCTTGTCTTCGAGGGTGGAAAGGTATACCAGCCATAAGACAGGAACCAGCTTGAGGGAATTTTTCTCTGCGCCGTAAACCGCGCACTTGGAGGCAAACTCGGGGCATTCGCTTAAGGCTTTTTGGTATATCTCCACAGCATCGGAAAGCACTTCCTCCTGGCTTTGGTAGAACTTACCGTTCAGAAGCCCCAGGCTGAAAAATTCCGCCAGGGTCTCTTTAAAAGTAGTGTGGTAGCCAACGCCTCCCTCGTAGGTGGTTGTCTTGCCGTCAAAATGATCGATTACGTCCTTAATTGCCATGAGATCCCCCTTTAAAAGGTTTTCGTTTTACTTCAAAATTATTGGGAAGAAAAAATGCGAGGAAGAAGCGAAAGATACTTTTTGCTATGTAATCTTTCAGGCACCTCGCAAATACTGCTTTAATAAGTCACGCTGTTTAACCAGGCGCGATAGACAAATAATGCATGGGGAAAAGTGGCGAAAGATAAAATTCCCATGCTCTACCAACTGAGCTATTGGCGCAAAGCGCCAACCAGGAATCGAACCCGGGACCCTGAGATGTACTCTATGTAATCTTTCAGGCACCCCATGCGGAAAAAAAATACCATAGAAATGATATTTATGTCAAGGGCACGACGGGCGAATTTAGCAACAGGAGGCCGATAACAATTCCCGCCTGGGCCATTATATAAAGAACCATAATCAAAACCGCCCCCGGAAGGGTCAGCACCCTGAAGGTATAATACCCCAGCATCGTGTCGGAGATCATGAAGCATAAAGCCCCCGCGAAAATTAAAATCCCCGCAAGGCCCGGATTGAGAATCATAATTTCAAGCCCCCAGAAGGCCATGGTCTCGATTACGCTCATGTAAAGGGCAACCAGAAAGAACATTTCCTTTGGGGGGTTCATGAACCGGAAGTCCACCACCCCCACGATAATCGCAATGGGAATAAAAACTGCCATTGCAGTGACACTGAAACTCCCGGCGCCGCCGGGCCCGAAGAAGCCGAGACGTTCAATGAAGGTGATAATGTAACAAACGTGGCCAAGCAGAAACGAAGCAAGCCCAAGCCGGAAATAGGTCTTATCGCTTATTCGCAGGAGCAGCGCATCCCCAAGCCATCCAAACAACAGAGCCAGGATGGGGAAAATGAGAGGTGTTTCCTGTCCGGCGATATAGGCCGCGAGAAGGGGCGGAACGATGAATATTTTGCTTATCCGCCTGAGTTTTCCCTTTCTGATATAAATCGCGGTAACATGCACGACGCTTACAAGGGCAAAAATGACGAGAAAAATTTCCATGGTGCTCATATTTAAATTGTACGATAATTAAGACAAATATCAACATTCATCGCCACTTAATACAGGGAAAATTGGCGATTGATTCCTTCCATGTTTCATGTTATTGTTAGCGTATGACTATAACCCAAACCGTAGACATACCTGCCAGCCACAAGCTAACCATTGACGTACCCAGTGAAGTGCCGGCAGGGCCCACCGTGCTTACCTTTACTCCGGCCCCAAAGCGAAAACTAACGGCGGAGGAGGAAGTTGAGTTTTTCAAGCAAAACGCCGAATGGCTCAACAAGCAGGCGGAAGATACGCTTGAGTTCATTTGCGAGGCCAATTTAGCGGCTTTAAAAAAGCGGAGGAAGGAGTCCGGTTCGTGAAGCGCGGCGACCTCTACCGCGTCCGACGGGGTTTGAAGTATGACCCAAAGAAAAACCGGGTTGTTCTGGTCGTTTCCCGGCAGGAACTTGTTGACAATACTTTTACCACCGTAATTTGCGCCCCGGTCTATTCCAGATACGGCGGTTTGCGTACCCAGGTTGAAATTGGCGTGGAAGAAGGCTTGAAGCACGACAGCACCGTCTGTTGCGATGAACTGTACAGCGTTGAAAAAACCTTGCTGACTGACTTCATCGGTAATCTCCCGAATGACAAAATGGAAGCGGTAAATGCCGCCCTTCGCATTGCGCTGGCTGTTGTATAATTCTTCATTTTTGATTTGCGATGAGCCATGCCGCTTGACAGAATTACCCATAACACGTTATAAAAGATCATCTGACTCAGGGAGGCAATTCAATGACAAATGTCACTATCAATCTCAAATTCTCTTTTTCTTGTTCTTTCGTCTGAGCAGGTAAAATCTCAGTAGGCCTTTTTCCTCTCAGGCGACCAATATCGACTCTGGAGGAAAACTATGTCTGCTTCTTCAAAAACAGCAAAACTAAAGAAGTTTATATCTTTTTACAGGCCGTATCGCCTGCTTTTCATAGCGGATGTTTCATGCGCATCCATTACAACCCTTGGGATTCTCGCGCTGCCCCTGTGTATTCGTTATATCACAAGTGAAGTCCTGGCTTCGGGAATGGTCGATCCGCTTCCGCTTATTCTCAGGACGCTCTTAATCATGCTGGGCATAATTATTGTACAGACCGTCTGCGGGGTGTTCTATGATTACAAGGGGCACGCCATGGGGGCAATGATCGAAAGGGATATGCGGAACGAGCTCTTTAACCATTGCCAGCGGCTTCCGGTACATTTTTTTGATCGGGAGAAAACCGGCGCAATCATGTCGCGTATTACAAATGACCTCTTCAACCTGACGGAAACCTGCCATCATGGGCCGGAAGACCTGTTCATCTACCTTGTAAGTTTCATCGGCGCCTTTGTAATCCTCTTTCGCATTGATGCAAAATTGACATTGGTCATNTTCGCTTTATTACCGTTCATGATCCTCTATATCATCCTNTTTATTGGAAAGCTAAAACGAGCCTACAGGGAAAGCAGGGAAAAGATAGGCGAACTCAATGCCGGCCTCGAAGATACCCTTGCGGGTATAAGGGTGGTAAAGTCCTTTACCAACGAAGATCTGGAAGACAGGAAATTTCGCGAGGCCAACGAGGAATTTTGTCGTGGCAGGATAAACATCACCCGTAATGAGGCGTTTTTTTATACAGTAATGGATCATCTCTTTGTCCCCCTGGTTACAGTGGGGGCCATGGTCGCGGGAGGCATACTGATTTCCCGTTCTTCCCTTTCCGCATCGGATTTAATTGTTTTTCTCCTCTACATAGGCTACCTCACGGCGCCCCTTATAAGGATTGCACAAACAATCGGTATGTTCCAGGACGGAATTGCGGGCTTTAACCGCTTTATGGAAATCCTGGACATGAAGACTGAGGATATCGGGACTTTCCCGGCATCTTGCGAAATTCAAAGATTTTCCGGCCACGTGGAATTTGTGGACGCGAGTTTCCGCTATGGCGAGGAACTCGAAAACGTTCTTGAGAATGTGTCCCTGGACATAAAAAGCGGGGAATCAATTGCGTTGATCGGTTCTTCCGGCGCGGGAAAAACCACCCTATGTTCACTCATTCCACGGTTTTACGATCTGAGTTCGGGAAAGATACTTCTTGACGGTATGGATATTCAGAAAATGGACTTGGTCACATTACGGCGGAACATAGGCTTGATTGCGCAAGACGTTTATCTTTTTAACGGTACGGTAACGGAAAACATCGCTTACGGGAAACCTGGTTCACAGGAGGAAGAAATAATCAACGCCGCAAAGATGGCAAAGGCGCATGAGTTCATCATGGCGCTGCCAAAAGGGTATGACACTGTAATAGGCCAGCGCGGCATACGGCTTTCCGGGGGCCAGCGCCAGCGTCTCTCCATTGCGAGGGCCTTTTTAAAGAATCCCCCAATTTTAATTCTCGACGAAGCGACCAGCGCCCTGGATTACGAAAACGAGCAGGCCATCCACGATTGCATTGAAAGCTTTATGAAGGACAGGACGGTGCTGATAATAGCGCACCGGCTTTCCACCGTGAAGAAAGCCGGGAAAGTTTTCTCCATTTCAGGCAGGGGGATTGAGGAAACAATAATTTGACAAGTCCCTTTAATTATGTGGTATTATATATCAGGAGAAAAAACCATGAACGAAAGCTGTTACGGGTGTGCCACTTGTGCAAGCGCGGATAAACCCCTTGAAGCATTTATCGCAAAACTGCCGATGGAGACTTCCCACCATCGTGTGGAGAGCCAGGAGATTAAATGCGGCTTCGGCCTGCAGGGGGTGTGTTGCAGGCTCTGCGCCAACGGCCCCTGCAGAATTACGCCTGATTCGCCCAGGGGCATTTGCGGCGCTTCAGCGGATGTAATGGTCACCCGGAACCTACTCCGGGCCGTGGCGTCCGGTTCTGGCTGCTATATCCATGTAGTGGAGAACACTGCCCTAAACCTAAAGAGCGCCGCCCTTGAAAAAGGGAAACTAAAAGGCCCCGGCGCGCTTGAACGGCTCTGCAAATTATTCGGGGTTTCAGGCGCTGACAATCACGAAAGGGCCCTGAAGGTTGCCGATGCCGTACTCAACGATCTCTACAAACCGGAATACGTAAAAATGGAACTTGTTGAAAAGATGGCCTACCCTCCCAGGTTCAAACTATGGAAGGAACTTGGCATACTCCCAGGCGGCGCGAAATCAGAAGTGTTTAAGGGAGTAGTAAAGTGTTCCACCAACCTCAATTCCGATCCTGTGAATATGCTTCTTGACTGCCTCAAACTTGGTATCTCAACGGGCATCTACGGCCTCACCCTTACAAATTTACTGAACGACGTGCTGTTAGGCGAACCGGAACTCCGCCCCGCACCGGTGGGGCTCAGAGTTATCGATCCTGATTATATAAACATCATGATCACCGGCCATCAGCACACCATGTTCGTTCACCTGCAAGAGAGGCTTACACAGCCGGATGTTGTCGCGAAGGCAAAAGCCGCGGGTGCAAAAGGCTTCAAGCTTGTAGGTTGTACCTGCGTTGGCCAGGACCTCCAGCTCAGGGGCGCACACTACACCGATATTTTTGACGGCCACGCCGGAAACAACTACACGAGTGAAGCGATACTGGCAACAGGCGCAATTGATGCGGTAATTTCGGAATTCAACTGCACCTTGCCGGGAATAGAAACAGTCTGCGACGAACTCTTAATCAAACAGATCTGTGTTGATGATGTGGCGAAAAAGGCAAACGCCGAACTCATCCCCTTTAGCTTCGCGGAGCGTAAAGCGCAAAGCGAAAAAATCATTGACAAGGTCATTGCCGCATACAGGGAACGGCGGCCCAAAGTAAAGTTCAACCTCCTGCCGGATCACGGTAACAGCAATTCCCTTACCGGCGTAAGTGAGGTCTCGCTTAAAAATTTCCTGGACGATTCATGGAAACCCCTCATTGACCTTATCGTATCCGGTGATATCAAGGGCGTGGCCGGGGTAGTCGGTTGTTCAAGCCTCGTGGCGGGCGGTCATGACGTGCTCACCGTGGCTCTTGTAAAAGAGCTCATTGCGCGTGACATCATCGTCCTGACGGCAGGCTGTTCCTCAGGCGGCATTGAGAACTGCGGCCTCATGGTTCCCGAAGCCGCCGAATTCGCGGGGGAGAAACTCAAGGCCGTATGCAAAAAATTGGGCATACCGCCGGTGTTGAACTTCGGCCCTTGCCTTGCAATCGGCAGGCTTGAAATTGTCGCCACGGAACTTGCCCAAGCCATCGGCATTGACATTCCCCAGCTTCCTCTGGTGTTGTCTGCGGCACAGTGGCTTGAAGAGCAGGCCCTGGCGGACGGCTGCTTCGGCCTCGCCCTTGGCCTGCCGCTGCACCTTGGGCTTCCCCCCTTCGTAACAGGCAGTAAAGTTGCCGTGCAGGTACTCTGCCAGGACATGAAGTCCCTTACCGGAGGACAAGTGATCATCAACGGGGACGCAAAAGAATCCGCCGATCTGCTTGAAGGGATCATCCGTGAAAAGCGCACGGCCTTAAAGATCTAGGGGGGCCTGAATGAAGCGTATCATTATCGAGCAGGATAAATGCGACGGCTGCAAAAATTGCAGCATTGCCTGCATGCAGGCCCACCGGACAGGGACAGGAAGCCGAGGGACAATTTACGATCTTGATCTTCTGGATCAAAAAAACGAGGCAAGGCATAGCATTGCGGCTAACGGCAAGGGCGGGTATGTCCCTGTCTTCTGCCGCCATTGCGCCGTTCCGGAATGCGTTGGCGCTTGTATGTCTGGGGCCTTGAAGAAAGATCCCGTCACGGGCCACATACAGCACGATGACAAGCGCTGCGGCGTCTGCTTCATGTGCGTCATGAGCTGTCCATACGGAAACGTCAAACCCGACAGGGCGACACGGACGAAGATTCTGAAATGCGACTTTTGCAAAGAAGACAACGAAGACCCAAACTGCGTGAAGTCCTGTCCCAAAAAAGCCATTCACGTGGAAGAAGTCAACGCGGGAGGCATAGCATGAAACATCTCATAATCGGCGCCGGGGCCGCCGCGATTAGCGCCGTGCGGACAATCCTTAAAGAAAAGGACGATGATTCTGTCGTTATTATATCGGAAGACAATGAAGTCTATTCCAGATGCATGCTCCACAAATTTATTTCCGGCGAACGGGACGCGGAGGGAATCAACTTTATCAACGATAATATTTTGGAATCTAATCGCGTTCAATGGATTAAGGGTAAAACAATTACCCGCCTTGAGGGAACAACAAAAACGGTTTACTCAGGTGATGAGGAAATCGCCTCAGGCGATACGGTACTCATCGCCACCGGGTCCAACAGCGTGATTCCGCCCATCGGGGAGCTTAAAACAGCGAAGAACGCCTTCGGGTTGCGCCATCTTTCCGATGCCCGGTTAATTGCGGGGCACGCGAAAAATGCCGGGAAAATTGCCGTCATCGGCGCGGGGCTTGTGGGGCTTGACGCAGTGTACGGCATTCTAGAATCCCCTGGAGGCGCCGGTAAGGAGATAACCGTCATCGAGATGGCGCCGTCGATACTCGCCATCAACATGGATGCACACGCCGCAGAAGCCTACAAACTTCTTTTTGAGAAAAGGGGCGTAAAATTTCACCTCGCCAGCAAGATGATGAACACCAAGAGCAGCGGCGAAAATATCACCGCACTGGAGCTTGATTCAGGCACGGTTATCCCCTGCGATATGGTGGTTGTCGCCGTAGGGGTGCGGCCCGCAACCGCTTTCCTTGAGGGGAGCGGCGTGGAACTGACGGAACGAAAAGCGGTGAAAGTTGATGACTATCTTGCAACTAACATTCCCGGCATCTACGCGGCAGGTGATGCCGCCGGTCTTTCCGGAATTTGGCCTAACGCACAAAAGCAGGGGGAAATGGCGGCTTACAACATGACAGGCACAGAATGGGCATATGATGACCGTTTTGCCCTGAAGAACACCGTCAACTTTTTTAACCTGCCATCCTTGTCGCTGGGCGCAATCAACCCACAGGAAGGCGACGAAGTGCTTGTCAAAGAAGACAGAAACAACTACCGCAAGCTCATACTCAGGGACGGCGTTCCGGTTGGAATTATGCTTCAGGGTGAAATCGCGGGGAGCGGTTTCTGGCAGCATCTTATCAAAAACAGAATTCGCATTGACAACCTGGGTAAGTCGCCCTGGAAGGTAAGTTACGCCGACTTCTACGGCACGGAGGCCAACGGCGAGTACAAGTGGGTGGTGTAACCCATAAGCGTTAACTTATTGTTTTTACCACGGAGTTCCACAGAGTTTTACACGGAGTTTCACAGAGAAAAGGCAAAATAGAATAAAAAACTCCGTGCTCCTCCGTGAATTCCTCTGTGTTCTCCGTGTTTTTTCTTATATTAATGCACATGGTGGTGTAGCGGGAAACGCCTGTCAGGCTTTTCGTGCGTAATGTGCCGGGTACCATTTTACGAAAATGACCGTGAAAAGCCCTGCGAGCGTGGGTACAACTGAGTTGACAAGGCCAACAAATGGGGCAAAATCGCTTTTCATGAAGACCCAGGTCCATACGCTTGTACACAGGTAAAGAACACCCCAGAGGCCCGCGATAATTCTATTTGTGTGAAGGAAGAGCGAATTGTTAAAAGCTTCGTCCCCGCCGTAATCGTTCGCCGAATACCACGCGCATAACGGTATCTTAAAAAACAGGGAAACAATCCAAAGTCCGCCGAAAAGTACATAGGACAGGGTAACGGTAATTGAAAGGGGAGCGCCTACTAAAAAAGCGATGCTCAAAAGAGTTGCAAGGAAAGCCGCCACTGTGTCATAAGGTGAAAGCCGGAAAAAGCGCGTGGCAAACGGCACACACGCGCCTGCTAAAATAGCGGCTAACGCGCCAATGTCCCCAAAAATCGGCAAAAGTATCCACAACGCCAAAAACGGCATGAGCAAAATTAGCATGGATCGCTTTTTAATCGATCGCTTATTCCCAGGCTCTTCCTGCGCTACTTGGGTTTTCCCCTGTGAGAAGCCGGACATGACATTTGTCATCAGCGAAAAATCCCCCAAAACACGGTACTTGCCACGGAAGAGAGCCTCCGTGCCGCTGATTTTACCCTTGCTAATATCCTGCCAGACGCTAAACGGCGTTTCAATCCGCACGGAATAGGGCCCAAAAGCAGAGGCATCATTCATAAAAGAGGCTCCGTTTTCACCTGCTATGAGTTGATATGTTTCACCTGTATCCGTGAAGAAGAACTCTACGCGCTTTTCCTCTTTCGGAGCATTTGGGAGAGGCGTATAAACCGCCGCCATCTGGCGTAACAATCTTTCACGCGGGTTTGTTCGCATCAATGTTTCTCCGCCATCCGCTGCCTCGGCGATTTCCCAGCTTGCGTTCGCCATCTCCATATAGGCCTCTTTCGGGTAAAGTGGTACGGCAAGCTGTTTTTCGGTTTCCGGGGAAAAACACCCATTGGAAAAATATTCCGTCCCGGCCTTTCTGACCAGCTCAAGGTATTCGTCAGTCCGGCCGCGAACCTCGGGAATGCGGAAAAGTTCACCCTGGGGGCACAGGATTTTCGTATAACTCCCGCCGAATAAAATATCGAATTGTTTTATAAGGGCATTAAAATTTTCTTCAACCGTAAAAAAGCCGCAGGTAGAAATGAGAATATGCCTTTGCGCTTCAAGATCGTACCGTGCCGGATGTTCCGGCTTTCCATCCGCCATTTCATTGATAAACGGCAGGTTGAGCGGCAGAAGCCGATCCAAAAACGCCTTTATTTTTGACGGCATACCAAAACAGTAAAGCGGGAAACTCCATATCACGAGTTCCGCTTCACGGTATTTTTTCAAAAGCGGTTCCATATCATCGGCGATGGCGCATTTCCCCGGCGTTTTTTCCCAGCAGCAAAAACAGCCCTGGCAAGGCTCAATGCGCACTTCAGCAATGCTCACCGTTTCGACACTGTGTCGTCCCATTCCCTCCAGAAACGCCGCTGTGAGTTTCATGGTATTGCTGACCGCAGGGCGCGGACTGCCATTCAAAACCAAAATATCCATGGTTCCTCCTTCATAAGCCTTCCTGCTTCGAAAGCATTTTGAGCATTTCAGTTGCCCATTTCTCGCAACTCCGGTAATACATCCTGCCAAAAAGCGCGACCATGTGCCACGTTGCCGCTGCCTTAGGATGTTTGAGCTTCTTTGCATATTTCCCGATATTGTCAGGGGCGGTTTTTACTTTCTTGAGGACAGCGCGGCATTCATCGCGAAAACTTCGGATAAAAGCGGCTGTTTCTCCCTGTTTAAGCTCCCCAGCAAAAAAGAGCTTCATCAAAAAAGAGCTCCGCAGATGAAGGGCCTCAAGAATTGACCTATCCAGCTCCGCCGGTTCCTTATGGGACGACTTCGTACCGGGCTTCAGCCACTTCATAAACTCGGCGTGTCCCTGCTTTGTTATTGCGTAGACTTTCCTGTTTGGTTTACCGGTTTGTACCTCAATTCTCGAGGAAAGCCAGCCAACCTTCTCCATTGCGGTAAGCTCACGGTATATCTGGCTGGTCTGCCCCTGCCAGAAGAACTCAAGCGAATCCTTGAAAGCCTTGTCCAGTTCGTAGCCGGTCATTTCCCCGTAGTTAAGGAGGCCGAGCAACCCGTATTTCAATGACATATATTCCTCATGTAGAATAGTATACAAGTGGAGTATGAAAATGTCAACTAATTTGTCGGGATTTCAATTATACTAAAAAGCTCAAATAAAACCCGCTAACGGGTGGGCAATTGTTGTGGAGAAAACGTTTGAGGAACCCGGCTCCGGAGCCCCTTGCCCACTGAAACCATCAAGCATAGAGCAACCTGGAAAGTTCAGTGTTTCAGTGGGCAAGCTTTTGTATCCCTTCAGGACAGCCCTGCGGGCTGCTTTATCCACAGGTCTCCTACAGCCGGAGAATTCAAAGATGTTTTCTCCACAGCAATTGCCCACCCATCCACCAGTATAATTCTGTCTTGAGCATATCAAATACCCGATTAATCAGTTTTTTTGGGATGGGGAAGAGGGTATTTTTTGATAAAAGGTGACAGTCACCTTTTAGGAAATATTTCCTCACAAACTGGCGTTGGCACGTATTGCTTTTTACATAGATATGCTATATGATAATTCTGAGGAGAGATAATGAAATACCGTATTGATTTGCATTTCTCGGCAACAATATCAAAAGTCATTGACGTTAATGATGAAGATGCCATCGTTGATGAAAAAAACGTATTCCTTGATGAATACGAAATGACTGATGTTGCTGAAAGTTTAGCTTACTGTGACTGGGATGCTATTGAAGTGGATTGATATATGAAGTATCAGTTTTTCCCTCGTTCACAAGGTATGACGGCTGAGATGAAGGCAATCGTCAATTGTTTTGAAAATGTTTACGGTGAAATTAACTCTGAAAAGCATAATCTAAACAGTAATGAAGTGTTGGATAAATTATACTATTCTTTAACAGAAATTGGTTTTGCTGTAGAAACAGGAAAGAAAAGTAGTGATAAAATACGCATTCCAGTACTATTCGGACTAGATAATAAGATCGACAAGGAATTTAATGCAGACGCATTAAGCCATGATGGCAAAATCGTTATTGAGGTGGAAGCAGGAAGGGCATTGGATAACAATCAGTTCCTGAAGGATATCTTTCAGGCTTGCATGATGTTTGCGGTAGAATATCTTGTGATTGCAGTTCGTAAGGAATATCGTGGACGCAAGGATTTTGATATTATTTATGCATTCCTTGAAACGCTTTATATTTCAAATAGATTACAATTGCCCTTAAAAGGTATTTTACTTATTGGATATTGAGTATCACTATTGTAGCGAAACATTTTGGCAAGGGAACCATAGAGCCCATGGTTCAGCTTTCGGTATATCATTGGTATTTACTTATTCACTCGTCTCCAACGGCAAGGAACCCAGAAATGTTTTCTCAGCCACACCTGTACCGCCTGCAGATTATTTCACAAGATTTTACAATAAATATGTGAACTACCCGATAAATTAGCTTTATGGAATGCTAAAGAGAACGGTTCTCTTTATTTCGAAGAAAAATTATTAAGCAAATAGGTCTTGGCCGGCTTCGCTGGGTGAGATAGAGAATTCCACCACCCGAAAAACGCTTATTCATCTTTTTGATCGCTTTGTAGCCAGACATTGCTTTGTCGCGGCGGGAGTGGGGAGCCATGAGGGCAGCATATGGCGGATGTAAAAAAAAAGAAAATACTATTAATAATGCCAGAGCTGATAATAAATGAATGCGCCATCGAGCTGCCATCATGGCTAGCCCGCTACGCCGCGCCAGATTGATATGTATGGTAACATTAGCGATCAGAGCGACAAATTAGACTTTTTCACTTTCCTGTGCCTCCGTGTGAGGTCTTGGGAAATTAAGTTTTTGTTATTGGCTTACTTTCCCTGGCTTTCAATCGCATCTCCGCCTTTCTCAGGGCAGTGGTTGCTGTCTGCGCCTCAAATTTGAGCAGGCCC
>JGI24698J34947_10000607_pt1 | contig 17179 bp, 18 predicted proteins | sample TergutMp193P3_FD_34947 | JGI IMG/M metagenome (IMG submission 34947) | reverse complement strand
ATAGACACCAGCGCCGGAGTTTCCAGCAATGTCCTGGATTTTATCGCCGCCGCCGATGACGCGATTATCATAACCACGCCGGAACCTACCGCAATAACCGACGCCTATGGTATAATCAAGATAATCGCCATGGAGTACGATGGCCTCAATATCGGGCTGAAACTGGTGGTAAACCGCGCAAGGGGGGCGGCGGAGGCGAAAAGCGTTGCCGAGAGAATGACCAATATTGCCGGTCAGTTCCTTAATCTCAAGGTAGATTACCTGGGCTTTATCTATGACGATCCGGCCGTATCCAACGCAGTACGCCAGCAAAAACCGTTTGTTATCGTCGATCCCAAGTCCAAGGCAAGTTTGTGCGTCCAGCACCTGGTAGAGCGGATGGACAAAAGCAAACTCGTTGAACCTGCCGGTATCGGCGCGATATTCCGAAAGATATTCAACCGCACCTAGCAGGTGCGGTCGCACCTTTGGTGCGAGCTCATAGGGGGGCAGGGAATGTTTAATATAAAATGGGGTGGTATTGCCGCAGGCACGGCCTTTGCGCTGGCCCTCATACTCAGCCTGTTATTGGGCCAAACTAACCTTCCCATCGCATTACTCCGCGCGGTGGTCTTTGCCGCCCTGTTCTTCGGTCTGGGAATCGGAATCTGGGCGCTTATCAAAACCTTCCTCCCCGAACTGTTATCCGCCGAAACGGCCGACATAGCCACTCATCTTTTCTCCACCGGACAAACCGGACAAACCGGATCGCGGGTAAATATCACCGTGGATGATACGCACAACGCCGCCTTACCGGAACAGCATAACGAGGGCGATGTAGGCGATTTTAACGATCTGTTTTCCGCCAAAGGAGATATAGACCAAACCTCCGTAACAAGCTATACTGACGAGGGGGAAACGGGGGGATTCGCCGCCGCGGGAGAACCCGGTTCTACGGAAGGATTCGCCCCTGCAGGGGAATTCGCCTCCACGGACGAATTCGCCTCTACATTTGGCGATGACGGCCTTAATGAAGCGGGTGAGGGTGAGGACGAAGAAGATTCGGGTGACTTTTCCATGGATTTCAGCGCATTCGTTCCGGGCGGTCTGAACGACGAAGACGGCGATGAGGTGAAGGAATCGGATGATGAGGTGGATCCGTTTTCGTTCTTCCCCGGCGGGACGGGTTCCGCGACTTTTGAGGAGCCTGCCCCGGAGGAGCGCAAGGTCAGCCGGAACAAGCCCATGAAGCTGGAGGGTGACTTTAACGCCAAGGAAATTGCCGCCGGCCTGCGGACGGTACTGGAGAAAGATAAAAAATGAGGGTAGCGTATGGCGAATGCCATCCCGGAAGATAAGACAGAAGAAGAACGCTGGCTGGAATACCGCAAAACGCGGAACCCCGCCATCCGCGAGGCGTTTATCAAACAATACGCCCCGCTGGTAAAGTATGTCGCCGGAAAAGTCGCCATGGGAATGCCCAGTAATGTCGAATTTGACGATCTGGTGGGCTTTGGCGTCTTTGGGCTGATCGACGCCATTGATAAATACGACCCCGATAAAAACGTTAAATTCAAAACGTATGCCGTAACCCGCATACGCGGGGCAATTTTCGACGAACTCCGCCAGATTGACTGGGTTCCCCGCTCCGTCCGGCAAAAAACCCGCGAAATCGAAGCCACCATCAGCTCGCTGGAAGCCCAACTGGGGCGTACGGCCTCCGATCAGGAGATCGCCGGCGCGCTGGGGATGAACGAAGACGAATACCTTAAAACCATCCAGAAAATTTCCGGCACATCGATCTTAAGCCTCAACGACGTGTGGTTTTCCGGCGATGAAAAAGACCGCGTTTCCATCGTCGACTCTATCGAATCGCCCTCAAGCCTCAACCCCGATGTCATGGTCGAAAAAGAGGTTATGCGCCAGGTGATAATCGCCGCCATTAACGAGCTTCCCGACAAGGAAAAAAAGATACTGATACTGTACTACTACGAAGATCTGACCTTAAAAGACATAGGCAAGGTGCTGGAGGTTACCGAATCGCGCGTTTCCCAGCTCCACACCAAGGCAATTCTGCATCTGCGGTCAAAATTGACCAATATTCGCAAAGGTATTGTGTAGTTTTTCAATCATCCCTGCCGATAATTACAACATATAAGAATCGAGGAGCGTTAATGGTAGATTTTGCCCAGCTACAGGAAACTCTCACGGAGCGTCTGGAACAGGACCGCGCTGTGCATATCATAGATGTTTCCGGCCCCACCCTTGAAGCCGCCTTAGCCGATGCGGCCGCCCTTCTCGATGCGCCGATTCGCCACATTGAGTACGAAATAATGGAAAAAGGATCTCCCGGTATGCTGGGGATGGGGAAAAAAGACTGGGTCATACAAGCCTATCAGAAAGTTATCGTGAGCACGAAAAAACAGGGGATTGGCCTGCTTGAAGAAGAATTGGCCGATCAGGGTCCCGTGGTGGAAGACCGGGACGGCGAAGTATTTCTCCACTTTACTGCCGAAGGGGACGCCCTGCTCAAAGCTACCGCTCCCTCGGGCAATGGCCGGAAAGCCTCGGAAGTGTACGCCATTCAGTCCCTCAATGACCGCAAAGCCCTCGAAGTCAACCAGAACCAGGTTGTTAAAATCGTTCGCGAAGCAGCGGGCGAATACGTCAAAGTTGGCACTTACGAGCGCCACTCATACAACGACAGCGTTGTCAGAATCGAAATTTCCGATGGCGAGATGCAGGCCTTTATGCAGGTTACGCCCCCCGGCGAGGGCGGCGCCGACATTGCCTTTGAGGCGTATATCAGCGCTTTTAAGTCCAGCAAGCTCGTTCACGGCGTCAAGGAAGATCTCCTGCGGGATTTCATCGACAAACCGGAATACAACGATAAGATTCTGATAGCCGAGGGAACCAAAGCCAAAGACGGCAAAGACGCCTATATCCAGTATTATTTTGAAACCGATCAAAACGTACGGCTTAAAGAGGGAAGCAACGGCAAGATTGACTTCAAAGAACTGAACATCATTCAGAATGTAACGGAAAACCAGCCCCTTGCGAAAAAGATACCCGCCGAGCAGGGCGTTCCCGGATCAACCGTTACCGGAAAGTGGCTTCCCGCGACCAACGGCAAAGACATCAGCCTGCCGGTGGGCAACAACACCCACGTCAACGACGAGGGCGACACGATCCTTGCCGATATCAACGGGCAGGCGCTGGTAATAAGCGGGCTGGTCAATGTTGAACCGGTTTATACGGTTAACGGCGACGTAAACCTCAAAACAGGAAATGTGGTGTTCCTCGGCACCGTTATCGTTTCGGGAAATGTCGAGGACGGCTTCTCGGTTAAGGCGTCGGGCAACATTGAAATTCACGGAACAGTGGCAAAGGCGGATCTGGACGCCGAAGGCGACATCATCATCAATCAGGGCGTCAACGGAAAGGGCGGCGGCCACATATACGCCGGAAAATCCCTCTGGGCGCGTTTCATCGAGAACGCCAACATCAGAGCCGGCGACATGGTTATTGTTTCCGACGGAATCATCAACTCCTATGTGGATGCCCAAAATCGAATCGTCTGTCAGGGAAAACGCGCCGCCATCATGGGAGGCAAACTCCGCGCCGGCGAAGAGATCAACGCCAAGACCCTGGGGAATCCCACCAGCGGAACGGAAACGATCTGCGAAGTAGGTTTCGATCCCAAGAGCAAAGAAGAACTGGAAAAACTCCAGACGGAAAAAGCCAATATCGAAAAACAGCTTGAAACATTGAATCGCGATATACTGTCCCTGGTAAATCTCAAAAAACAGCGGAAGACCCTTCCCGAAGACAAGGAAGCTTCCCTGCAGGAGATGCTGAACAACAAGAATGTCCTGATAACAGAACAGCAGAAAAACGCAGAAAGAGCGCTGGAAATCCAGGCGCTCCTGGCCAGTCTGAAAATCCGCGGCAAGGTCTCGGCTTCGGCAAAGGTGTATCCGGGGGTAAAGGTCGTGATACGCGATGTCCGAGACGACGTACGCACCGAATACAAGGCGGCAACTTTCGTTCTGGAAAACGGCCTTATCAAGGTTTCCAAATATGAGGAGCCTAACGAAGCGGCAAAGAAGGGACCTGATGGCCATACAACCGATTGATCTGCAAACCCTGTTTTCCCAGATGGACAAGGTGGCTAAAACACAGAACGCCCAGCGTGAAGGTCTTGCCCTGCATCAGACCATACTGGGCGAACAAATACAGCGAAAAACGGAGGAACACATTCAGTCGGTAAACGAAACGCAGAATACCGGCGACGACGGAACCGATAAAATCAAGGACCGCCCTTCCTCACGGGGAGGGAAGGAATCAGACGAGGAAAAAAAGAAAGATGCCCGGGAAAAAACTTCCGAACAGGATGAAGCGCATAGTCCGGTTATCAGCGATCCCCGTCTGGGTAAAAATATTGATATAAGTCTTTAGAGCCATGACGATACCTTTTATTTTATCCGCAGCCAGCCTGTGCATCGTTGTTATCAGTTTTTTCTTTTGCCGCTGGTACATCGCGCGGAAAACCGCCGCGCGGGAACTGCTTGCCGATTACCGCGCGGAAGTCTACCGCCTGATAGCCGAAATTGACGCCGCCGCGGACAGGGACTCGCTGTTGGTTGAAGAGCGCATAAAAACGCTCAAAAAACTCATTGAGGATACCGACCGGCGCATTGGGGTGTATATGCGGGAGGTGCAGCGCAGCCGCAATGGCGAGGCGATGTATACCAGCCTGGGCCGGGGCATCCGCGCCGCGCTGGATTCCCGCGCACCGCAGCTGGAATTAATTCCACAGGAAAAAACCACGGAGTACACGGAGTTACACGGAGAGAAAAAAGAAGGAAAAGAAGATACAGATACTAAAAACTCCGTGTTACCCCGTGGTGATAAAGATTCAGAGCCAACTCCGCCTGCCCGGAAACGCGGCGCCAAAAAACCCAAAGTTAAAATGCAAATCGCCGAACTGGCGGCGCAGGGCGCCTCCCCCGAAAAAATAGCCTCCCGCCTGAAACTCAGTATCGCCGAAGTTGAACTCGCGCTGAACCTGCTGCACCGCAATTCCCATGAATAAAGGGTATAATACCAAGGGTATTATACCCTTCGGTTCCTCACTCGCTCGGTCATGTCCGTGCAAGCACGGCCGCGACCTCGCTCCGTTCGTCAATGAATACGAACGCGCGGCGGGGATTCTGCTGGCGGTCAGCAGCCTCCCCTCCCCTTACGGCATCGGCACAATGGGCGAAGCAGCCCGCGCATGGCTGCGTTTTCTCAAAGACAGCGGCCAAAAATACTGGCAGATACTCCCCCTGGGCCCGACCGGCTGGGGGGACAGCCCCTACCAAAGTTTTTCCGCCTTTGCCATCTCCGCGTATTATATCGATCTTGACACCCTGATTGAGCAGGGGCTCCTTTTGCCGCAAGAGGTTAATACCGTACGGTGGAGCAAAAAAGCCAACGCCGTTGACTATGCCGTCCTGTACCGCCGCCGCGAACCGCTGCTCCGCATGGCCTGGGCGCGGTTTGCGCAAGCGCAAAATGACGCGCAACCGCGTTACATGCAATCAAAATTTGATGAATTTTGTTCACAAAATAGTTTTTGGCTTGAAGACTACAGCCTGTTTATGGCGATCAAGAAAAAAAACCGCGGCCGCTCATGGCTTGAATGGGACGAGGCGCTCAAGCTGCGCGAAAACGCCGCCATGCGAAAAATGAAACGTAAACTTGCCGGGGAAATACGCTACTATTCATTTGTACAGTATATCGCCTGTACCCAATGGCAGGAAATCAAAAATTACGCGCACAGTCTGGGCATCGCCATCATCGGCGACATGCCGATTTACGTCGCCGTTGACAGCGCCGATGCCTGGGCAAACAGCGAACTTTTTTTGCTGGACGAAGAACGCCGCCCCCTGCGGGTCGCCGGCTGCCCGCCCGACTCTTTTACCCGCGACGGCCAGCTTTGGGGAAACCCGTTATACCGGTGGGACAAAATCGCCGAAACCGGCTTTGCCTGGTGGATCGCCCGCCTGCGCTTCAATTTTGCGTTATACGACATTGTACGCATCGATCACTTCCGCGGCTTTGAAAGCTTTTTCTCGATAGACGCCGCAGCCGCGGACGCCTCAGGCGGCAAATGGGTCAAGGGGCCGGGACTTGCCTTTATTGAAGCGGTAAACCGCGCGCTGCCCGACGCGGCCATCATCGCCGAAGACCTTGGCTTTCTCACCGCAGAAGTTCAGGCGCTGCTGGAGGCTTCCGGCTACCCCGGCATGAAGGTTCTCCAGTTTGCCTTTGACTCGCGCGAGCCGGGCTCCTATATGCCCTACACCTACGATCGCCATTGCGTCGTCTACACCGGCACCCACGACAATCCCACCACACGGGGCTGGTTCAAATCCGCCCCCGCTGAGAGCGTACAAGTCGCGCTTGAATTTTTTGGATTAAACAACCGAAAGGAAGGCCATGGGGCATTCATCCGCTGCGCCCTTGCCAGCGTCGCCCATACCGCCATCATCCCCATGCAGGACTACCTCGGTCTGGACGACCGCGCCCGCATGAACACCCCCTCAACCCTCGGCGGCAACTGGCAATGGCGTATGCCGCCCGGCGCGGCAACAGCCGCCCTCGCCGAAGAAATCCGCCGCCTGACCTCCCTATTCGGACGCACCGCGGCAGCTTGCCGCACTACCAGTTGTTAGCGGGCGGCACCTCTTTATTTTTGACCCGCTTTTGTTCCTTCAAAGCCAGGATAAATATGACCACGAACAGCGCAACCATAAAGATAATCAGCATTATCATGGTTCCCGAATGAGAAGTTGCCGGCGGCGGCATATCGGAAGGCATCATATCCGGCAAAATGAGCTGTTGGGGAGTCGCCACCGCTTTGAAATAGAGCACAATACAGACAATCACGGTGACAACCATCAGTCCCAGGGCCCCCAGAGCCGCAACCCTGACCTTAAAGTCCGACTTCGGCGAGACCGCCAAAAAAATAACGCCCGCCATGATAGCGATACCCACAAAAAACAGAGCAACCATGCGTTTATTATACACCCGGGCGGGGAAAAAGGCAAGGCGTTATTGACAAGCCGGAAAAATACCCTATACTGGTTTTATAGGACGCAGTTATGGAAAAAATCGCGGCGGTTGCCCATAAGAAAAACAGCCCCAAAGCGCCAACGGCCCGAAAACGCGCCGCCCCTCCCTTCGCCGACAAAATTCCTTTCATACGCTCGCTCATCCTTGACAGCGTAAAACCGGGGACAATAAAGAAAATATACCTTTTTGGCTCCTACGCCTACGGAAAACCAACCAGAAAAAGCGACATTGACCTGTGCGTCATTATCGGGAATAAACTGATCAGATCAAGAACTGATATCAACTTAAAAATAGCGCTGAGTTTATTTGATAATAAAATTATCCCCGCCGATGTATTGGTGTACACAGAGAAACAATTTTATGAAACAAAAAATCCAAACGGTATTAAAAATACTATTATGGCCAAGGGAAATATCCTTTATGAATAAATCGCTTGTTACTGAACCCGCTGATATGCTATGTAATAAAGCCGAAAAAGACATTATGACTGTTGACTCACTGTACACTAACCCAAAATATCCCGAAGATCTCATGTATGATATTATTTGTTTTCACGCTACACAAGCCGTTGAAAAATTCCTGAAAAGTTACATTATTAATAATGGTAAAACGGTCGAAAAAATACATGATTTGGATATTTTACAGGAAGCTGCAATGAAAATAGATAGTTCATTCTCTGATATAAAAAACGCATGCGTGCTTCTAAATACTTTTATCCCCAATGTTAAATATGATGACGAAGACCCTATTACAAAACAAGATATGGATAAAATTCTAAAATCTTTGAAAACGATATGTGATTTTCCGCCGATCAAAGCAATGCGCGATTCATTCAGTAAAGAACACCAATACGAAATTGTGGGCGAAATAATAACCGGTCAGAATAGAAAATGAAGCCGCTTTACGGAGTATAACCACCACCGGGATTATCGCCCGTGCCGGGGCCGTAGCCTGAACCTGAGCTGGGATTTACATCTACCCACGTAATTTCGGATGGAACATTTGCGTAACTAAAGCTGGCTACCCCAATATAACGGAGACTGGCAAGAGTATAAAGGGTACGATCATTATTTTTATCTTCATTTTTATAAAAAGCCCCTTCTCTCCCCGCCGATGTTATCATTCCCGATAATAATATACATAACTATTAAGCCCCAGCGGGATTCGGATGGTATTAAAGTCAATAACATCAAACCAGGTCCCATAAGGATCAGAAGGGTCATCCTTAAGTAGTCCTCCGTAACCGGTGCCTGTCGTATAGTAATATGTCCAGGTTTCACCCTGATCTACCTCCCTAACTTCACTGTTACTGACAAATTCCAGCCAGTGTTCATTCGGGTACCATTCTGAACGCCATCTCCCTCCTCTCACAACACCTGATATACTCGTAGCCGTGAATACAGAATCAGATGGTTCACTTTCTCCGTAGCTATTGTAAGCAACTACCCGGTAGTAATAGGGGCTTGACGCCGGATCGGTATATGAGGTGGAAGCGGTCGTTCCCACATAGGTATAAGTAAGATCATTAGGATGCTTACGATAAACTCTATACCCAGTAACGCCGCCGCCGCCATTGGAGCCGCTAGCAGACCAGTGTATGGTGATACTGTTTGGAGATATCACTTCATCACGCTCGATATAATATGGCGCATAAGGCAGACCATTCCACCTGGCATACAGGGTAATATCAGCGGCCGGTGGATAGGAAGAGCCGGCGTTATAATTGGTTCCCGTGCCATCTGCAAGGGTGTTCCAGCCGCCAAAAACATACCCGCTTCTTAAAAGCGTACCCTGGGCCGGAAGCGTTATACTTACATTTGAACCGACGATTACAGTCTGTGCAACAGGAACTGACCCGCTGGTTGCGCCGTTGCCGCTATAGGTAACGGTGTATCTTTGCCCAACTATTGCGGTAATACTGGCTGCTGCGCTATAACCGGCGGCATTGACCGCCCGAACCTGGAATGTGTAACTGGCGCCGTTGGTCAGACCGGTAAAGGTATGACTGTTGCTGCCGGCCGCGGTTATCCAGCTTGATCCGTTATTACTGGAAACTTCGTATCTGATAATCGCGCTGCCGCCGTCGTTGGACGAATTCGGCCATGAGAGCGCAACCTGCCCATTACCCGGCTCTGCATAGAGCCATTGCGGAGCGGCAGGTAGTGTTGCCGGAGCAGCGATAATACTGGCCGCTTCACCGTTGCCGACCGCATTGACCGCGCGAACCTGGAATGTGTAACTCGTGCCGTTGGTCAGGTTGGAAAAGATGTGCATTATATCAAAGAGCGGTGTAACCCAGGTCGAGCCGCCATTACTGGATACCTGATATCCGGTAATCGGTCTGCCTCCGTCGCTTTCCGGCGCAGTCCATGAAAGTATTATCGTCCCGTCATCGGCGATTGTGGTTAAATTGAGCGGGGCAGACGGGACTGATCTCGGAGTCGCCGCAATAGAAGCTGCCACGCCAGCATCGATACTATTGACCGCGCGAACCTGGAATGTGTAACTGGCGCCGTTAGTCAGACCGGTAAAGGTATGGCTGGTGTTGGTAGATGCCGTTACCCAGGTCGATCCGTTATTACTGGAGACTTCGTATCTGATAATCGGACTGCCGCCGTTACTGGACGGAGCCGACCATGAAAGCGAAACCTGCTGATTACCCGGAATTGCCGTGAAACTTTGCGGCGCGCCCGGGACGTTCAGCGTGATTACCGGCAGAGGTGCAGACGCCGCGCCCGCATGGTAGATGTTGTTTTCCTGTGCGCGGGCAAAAATATAGTACGCCGTTCCCGCGTCGAGACTGCTAAAAGTTACGCTTGCCTGCCATACAGCGGGCGCGGTATTAGCGGTATTGATGCCGTACTCGACGGTCTGTCTATTGGCGGGCTGGACTACCGGGTTAATGGTAACGCTGTCCGGCCCAACTATATTCAACGTTGGGGCGCTTACCGCCGCGCCGGAAGCTCTATCATGAAAATCATTATCATCAAAATCTTTAACATATATTGTTGCAAGCGATGGTTGTATATGCACCGCCTCGCTGATACCCGCATACAGCCCGTCTTTGTTCATAAGGAGTGTAAGCAGATAAGAGCCGATTTCCAATTCCAGCGTTTCAGTAATGCCGTTTTCTGCGGTCAAGTTAAGGGGCGTTAAGGTAATATTGTCCATATCCGGCCATTTTTGCAAAGTAATCGCCGCATCAGCGCCCGCCGGATAAGTTATCATATAGCTGAATTCCCCCTGCTCTCCCGCAGTATGCGCGGAAAGGTGAACAATTACCGGATCATTATTACCGGAGCCGACGCTAAACGCGGAGGATACCCCGCTTGCCGCCAGCGTATACGGCTCCGCATCGCCGATGTATGCTTGTACTGCCGCCGTATAACTGCCAATCTCCAGTATAAAGAAACCGTTGTTGTCAGGGGTTTTAATCACACCGCTCTGTTCGCCCGCTTTGGTAAAGGTATAAATATATTTATCAAAAACGGTTGAAGGCAGCACGCTTCGCGCCGGCGATTTTTCTCCCGCAAAGCTGATACTTATTTTCCCATAACCGCTCTCAATGGGCGTTTGGATTGCCGGCGGATCAATGATGGTATCGCACGAATAAGAGAAAAGGGAAAAGGTAAAAATTAATAAAGTTAAGATAGTATTGTTCTTCATTTTCATTCTCCCTTATTCCTGAATCGTAACCGTAAATGAACCCAACGATTCGCCGTCAGCTACATTGGTAAAATAAGCACTGCCGCCGTTGTTATAGCGATCACGTAACCGGTAGAGCAGCGCGTTACTGCCATTCCATTCAAAATTATTTGTGTAATCAAACGCCGGACTGGGCGGCGTGTCGGCGTAATACACAATAAATGAGAATTCACGCTGATAAGTTGAAACCTGCCCCGCAACCCAATATAATTCAACGACATCGCCTATGGCGATATTGATATTTACCTTATTGATAGACGTTTGATCAGGGGGATTATTTAGACGCATAAGAGAATCGCTGTAAACTCTCAAACTAGAGTTCGTCTGTACTCCGTTCCTAACGACTCTCAACGTCCCGCCGCCAGCCCAGCCATTATCCGAAGAACGCATATCAATGGTAACAGTACGGGTGGTGGATCGAACCATAATGGTGATATTGGTGTTATACAGCTTGCCGTCCTTTTCAACAAACAAGCCTACGGTATGCTTTCCGAGTACGGTACTTGAGAAGTTATACGTAATTCCGCTCTGTCCGGTATTAACGCCGTTCAAATGCCATTGCTTAACCACATAACCGGCGCTCTGCGCGGTAATGGTCAGCGTTGCGCCGGAGATTACCGCGGTTGCGCCGCCGCTGGTTGTTACCAGGCTGCCGTGTTGGTCTACCCAGTAGTATTCAATCCTGTTGGTCTGCATAACGGCATCCCACCTGGCATACAGGGTGATAGCGCCGGTAACCGTGTCGTTGGCAAAGTTCCATGGATTGATAAAAGCCGCTTCCTTAAACCAGCCCGCGAAGGCGTAATCCGTTTTGGTCACGGCCGGCGGTACGGTAACTTTGCCGCCGTGGCTTATGGTTTGCGTTGAGGGCGCGGGCGTCCCACCATTGGCGTTAAATGTAACGGCGTACTGGTTCAGCGTCCATTTGGCGTATAACGCGGTGTTTACGGTAACGGTGTCGGTCGCGAAGTCCCACTGATTGGTTAAGCCGCTTTCCTTATACCAGCCGCCAAAAGTGTAATTTGTTTTGCTCATGACCGGCGGTGCGGCCACCTTGCCGCCCGAGACTATGTTCTGTTGAGCCGGCGCGGGCGTCCCCCCATCGGCGTTAAACGTAACGGTATAGACCGCAATCCATTTCGCGTACAGGGTGATGGGCGCGGTAACGGTGTCGGTCGTGAAATTCCATTGATTGGTTAAGCCGCTTTCCTTAAACCAGCCGTCGAGAGTGTAACCGGCTCTGGTCATGGCCGACGGCGCGGTAACTTTGCCGCCGTGGCTTATGGTTTGCGTTGTAGGCGCGGGCGTTCCGCCGTTGGCGTTAAACGTAACGGCGTACCGGTTCAGCGTCCATTTGGCGTATAAAACGGCGTCTACGGTAACGGTATCGTTGGTGAAATTCCATTCATCGGTTAAACCGCTTTCCTTAAACCAGCCGCCGAAAGTGTAATTTGTTTTGCTCATAAGCGGCGGTACGGTCACCTTGCCGCCGTGGTCTATATTTTGCTGGGCCGGCGCGGGCGTTCCGCCGTCGGCGTTAAATGTAACGGTGTACCGGTTCAGCGTCCATTTGGCGTACAGGGTAGTATTTTCGATAACGGCCTGGTGTGCGAAAATCCATTTATTGGTAAAGCTGCTTTCCTTAAACCAGCCGCCGAAGGTATAACCGGTTTTGGTCATGGTCGGCGGCTCGACAACGGTGCCGTAGTGCGCTATGTCCTGCGGCGCCGGTTCCGGCGTTCCGCCATCAGCGCTGAAAGTCACGGTGTAATAATTGGTATCCCATCTGGCCCATAGGGTAATATCGCCGGTAACGGTGTCGGCGGTGAAATCCCATTGGGATGCGGGGTCCCATCCATTGCTGAGCGCCTCCTCCCTAAACCAGCCGCCAAACCCGTAACCAGAAGCCCCACTGGTCACGGGCGGCGGTTCGGTAACTTTGCCGCCCTCGGCTATGTATTGCGGTTCCGGTTCCGGCGTTCCGCCATTGGGGTGGAAAGTCACGGTGTAATAATTGGTGTCCCACTTGGCATATAAGGTAATATTGCCGGTAACGGTGTCCCATCCAAAATCCCATTGATTGATAAGCGCCGCTTCCTTATACCAGCCGGCAAACCCATAGCCCGATCTGCTCGTGAACGTCATCAGTCCGACAAGTCTGCTGCCGCCGGCTATGGTTTGTTGGGGTATGGGTGTTCCGCCGTTGGTGTTAAAGGTTACGGTGTAAAGGTTCGCTTCCCATTGAGCGTACAGGGTAATATCAGCGGTCGGTGTATATTCGTGGCCGTTGGGATAACAGACTCCCCAATCGGAGGCTCTATCGCCCCAGCCAAAAAAGGTGTGGCCGGCTTTCGACAGATTATATTCGCTTTCATTCGGAAGTGTTATGCTGGAACCTGCGCTTACGGTTGTAACGCTTACTACCTCACGACTATAGCCGTCTTCGTCTAAACCCCCGTTGGCGTGAAAGATTACGGTGTAAGTCGCGGGCGCGCCGTCGGTTGGGCTTTCACAACCGCCCGCAGTGAACATAAATACCGCTGCCAGCGCGATAATTATCATATTTCGCATAAACAAAAACTCCCTTTTCTTGCCTGGGCAAACATCATAAAGTCTCAGCAGCAATCCGCTAATAGATATATTATTTTAATAAATCTATTAGCTTTTTGATAATTTGTCAACAGCCCGGTAGTCTGTTGTTACGATATACATTAAGAGCAATATGGATAGAAATGAAAAAGATTGCCGGACGATATTGAGCCGGAATATCAAGCGTTTTCGTAACCGGATTGGTTTGTCGCAGCTTCATCTGGCCCTTGAATTGGGAATCTCCACCACCTTCCTCAGCGATATTGAGACCGGGAAAAAATGGGTTTCCGCGCAAACGCTGTCCAAAATCGCCAAAACCCTGAAAATAGAGGTTTACGAACTTTTCAAGCCGGAAAAAAACATACGCGATGATGTTACCGCCGCAATCGCGCGGCATCTTGATGATGTGGATGACGCTTTAATTAAATCCATTGAAGAAGCGGTGCGGCCGGCCGTTAAAAGATCGATAAAAAAAATGCACCGTTATTATGTTAAAAAGACATAAGTTTTACGATGGAACTATCATTCTTAATATTTTCTTGATAATATCTTTAATATATTTCAACCTGACTCTTTTAAGGGAATGTATTCTGACGCTTAATTCAGGTTCAAATGCGTCAAGATTATCTGCGTATGTCATTTTCAAAAAGTCAATGGTTTCCTTATAGTTACTTTTTAGTCCCTTATTCCGGTGCATTTCCATTTTTATACTCAGACTGCGCATTTGTGAATGGGGGTTTGACCGGAAATGGTAAAATGCACTATCCATATAACCTATCGTTTGCGCTTTATGCAATAATTGTAGGGTTATATATTTATCTTCAGCAAAACCTTCTACCGGAAATAGTACGCTGTCATATATACTCTTCCTGACCAATTTATGCGGTAACCTGGAGCCCATGTGAGACCCCAGAATGAAAGATTTTACATTCTTAATAACATCATCTTCAATCGCTATCTTTTTATATACGGTATCGCCTGCCCGATTATCGACATACGCGTCGCAGTATACCATATCATAATTCCCGGAAACCGCCTTTTCATACAGTTTTTCTATCATATCTTTTTCGATCCAGTCATCGCTGTCAACAAACTGAATATAATCTCCCCGGGAAACATCCAAACCATTCTTCCTTGCCCGTGAAGACCCCACGTTTTGGGCGTTATGAATTATTTTGATCCGGTTGTCCTTTGCGGCGTAAAAGTTACCAATTGCAGGGCTTTTATCCTTTGAATGGTCATCAACCAAAATACATTCATATTCGGTAAATGTCTGCGCCAGTATGCTTTCCACACATTCCGCCAGATATTGTTCACTGTTATATACGGGAACAATTATTGAAACTTTAAGCCTCTCCATGCGCCCAAAACCCCTTTCCCTCCCCCAAATTATGTAATTTCACATAATTTTATATGATTATTCTTATAAGAATACATAGTTTTGTATCATTATATCAGAATAATGTCAATGGCTTACTATTCTTTTTTGGGTAATCTGATAATATGGGGTTTAAGGAGAATCTAAAATCTGAACTGATTTACACGGGGATTCTGGTCAAAGAACTTTCCGCAAAAACGGGCATAAAAAAGCATACGCTGGACAACTATCTCAATACCCACAACTCGCTTCCCAACGCCGAAGCCGCAGTCAAAATCGCCCGCGCCCTGGGGGTATCGGTAGAATACCTGGTAACCGGAACCGACGAAAAACAGGGAAAGAAACAGCCGCCGCTGCCGCCCGACATACGGCTATTGGTCAACATCGCCGACAAGCTAACCCCCAAAAACCTCCGCCTTGCCATCAAATTGGTCAAAGTCCTCAAAGAGCAGGAAGACGAGCGAAAACGTTAAATGCTACACTTTAAATAATGCACCGCGTTATATCCAGCGTAGGCAGCTTGTACCTACGCTGGAGGGTTAAAGTATTGGGCTCTTTTGTATGATTTATTATTCATCTAGTGACTTTATATAATGCCAGATTATATTTTTTATAAGTATTTGTGCCATATTTATTGGCATTGGCTCCGGTGGTGGTATGTCTTCTGGTCTGTGTCCATGACGTGCCTCATCTCCAATGGCCCCAGGACTATTAGCAGTTCGTTTTAGTAATTTCAAATCCTTATCTGTTATCCATCCACGAGCAACTAAGCCTTCATTATTTAAAATGTCAAGTATCCTATACAAATTCACCCAATTTGTACCTTTTTCAAGTAATAAAATCAATATGTCATTCAATTTTTGATCATTTTTGACTTTAGAACAAATTTCAAATATTACATTCTCATCCAAATCTTTTTCCTTTCCATTTTCAATAATACATAAATCATCTACAACTTCTATTTTTTCTTCAAAATTCATATAACCACGCTCACCAATAAAAACATCTTCCATTTTAATCGGAATATAATTATCTTTTACAAAACAGCAAATAGAATTTACTTTCTTGAGTAAGCTATTCCCGGTTTCCATTAGTTCTTTTTTATCTAAATTTTCAAACAATGTACTTTTCATGTAAAACATTTTTTGGTTACAATGGTTTTCTGAAAATACAGTTAGATCATCATAATTAAATATTCGTTCAAGAATATTCAACGAAAGGTCATTTCCAACCAACTTGATTTTTCTAAGTTCATTCATTAGGTTCGTCAAAATCAGCGGACATTTGTATCTGTCCCTGCAAACAGCCAAAAACAGGAACCGCACGGGCATCAACATCATGAGATTTTTGTGGATTATCCGCGCTGTTTACCGGAAAAACAAGAATTTCAACTTCTTCCCCAATATACTCGGCGGGTATTGCAAGGTTTATCCTCGGCGTATCGGGTTTAATGATTGTCCGCACCATAACAACTCCTGGTTACCAGTAATTATACCACATTTCCACAGGTACGCAAACAATGCTACACTTACCCCCATGGACCCCATAATTCTCGCCTCCGGCTCACCGCGGCGTCAGGACTTTTTCCGGCTGATGGGACTGCCCTTTACCTGCATACCGGCGATGATCGACGAAACGCCGCCAGCGGGATTGAGTCCCCTGCAAGCGGCAGAAGAACTCGCGCGGCGCAAAGCCCTCGCCGTCGCCGAACGTTCGCCCTCATCCCCGTGGATTTTCGCCGCGGATACCATGGTCGTGCTGGAAAATGAGATATTCGGCAAACCGGCGGATCGGGACGACGCCCGGCGGATGCTGGAACGGCTGGCGGGGCGGCGGCACGAGGTGATTACCGCTATGGCGCTTTATAATGGGCGGCAAAAAACCGTTGATTCTCGCTCAAAAACGAGCGAAGTGGCCTTTGCCCCCCTTACCGGCGCGGAAATTGAGTGGTACCTTGACTCAGGCGAATGGGAAGGGGCTGCCGGCGCGTACCGGCTGCAGGGGCTGGGGGCGTGCCTGATTGAAGCGGTAAACGGTTCCCCCAGCGGCGTGGCGGGGTTGCCATTGTACGATTTTTATGCTATGTTGAAGGATAGCGGGTACTTGTATCCGCACGGTGCGTAAGCACCAATTTTCCATCATCTTTTATGATGATGAGACATAGGGAAGGATGGCAAAATTGGAACCAAGGTTCCGGGAACTATAGTTCCTTAAGAATTTTGCCGGTGTATAGGAGGAAAATTTGGCTGTAGTCACCATGAAGAGTCTCCTGGAATCGGGAGTGCATTTTGGGCATCAGGTGAAACGTTGGGATCCGCGGATGAAAAAATACATCTTCGCGGAACGGAACGGTATTCACATCATCGATCTGCAAAAAACCATTCAGGCAATCAAAGACGCCTACGA
>JGI24698J34947_10000606_pt1 | contig 17187 bp, 20 predicted proteins | sample TergutMp193P3_FD_34947 | JGI IMG/M metagenome (IMG submission 34947) | reverse complement strand
GGGGGGGTACCGTGTCCTCGTACCTTATTATTCATAAGAATAAAATATAATACGGTACACATCAAAGATGTACTAAAATCTTTAAATTTGCGAAAATTGTTTTTCATACCGCATTTCCTTTCATTCTTTTTTGTTTTTAAGTGGTTTGGGTTAGTTTTTAATAGTAAATATAATATATGGTTCGGGGAAAGTGCGGAAAATATTTTTTAAAGTTAAAATAAATTTTTGAAAATTCGGTTAAAATTTTCGGTATTGGCATTTAAATTCTCCTAAAAAATACAATTTTAATGATAATATACCATATTTTTTTGCGAAAGTGGAGTTTTTTATATATATTCTCACTTTTTCTGTAAAAGAATACGATATGCCCGTCTCGGTTAATGATTTAGTTAAAATAATTAACGGCTTTACCGTCGATACAAAAACGCAATACGCGAATGTTCCAAATATAAAAATTAAAATAATAAATATTTAAACAAAAAAAGCATTGTAAGCATAATATATTAACAATAAAATCCAAATCCAGACAATAAAACGAACGACAATAACAAAAAAATTCGCTTTATGTCTTTATTCATAAAAATCTCTTTTTACAAATCTAAATATTTCACAATATTTTGTTCGGAATATATATTCACGATTGTTAATTTATCATTGATAACTTGTCCGTCAGCCAAATCCTCCGTCATTATGTATTTACAATCAAAATTAAGCGCCGACGCTATCATTAAACTGTCAAAATAAGTATATTTATAACGACTATGAATTTTAAGCGCCGATTTTATAGTATGTTCTTCAACGACTAAAAGAGTACATTGTTCAATTATTTCATCTATCGCCAATGCGACTTCTTCGGACGAACGTTTCAATTTTCCAAGACATATATTACTAAACTCGTTTAGAACCTGCGTGCTGATGACACAATCGTACTTATCAACTGCTCTTTGTGAAATATTTTGTTTCTGCGTTTCATCTTCGGAATATAAATAAATAAAAATATTCGTATCAAAAAACACTCTTTCTTTCATTCGCTGCCTTTCTGTCGAACTTAAATCCTTGCGTTTTTAATTTCATCGCGGAAAAATGTTTTTTCTCTTTCGGCAAAGATTCCTCATTAGATAGAAGAATTACCTTAACTGTGGAAGCAACTTTTCCCAAATATTGACTTGGAACGCGTATTACCCCCTCGTTTTCAATAACTGTATCAAATTGATAAGCCAGCATAATAAACTCCTTCCTCTTTTATAAATAATTGATTGCCAACGCAACAATCTTTTATATTTCGCTATATTTCTCAAAACTTAATTTTTTACTTTACCATACCGATACGACGAAGCCATAAATTTACGTCGTTTTGAGAATCTTTTGCGTTTCTGCCTCTAATTGCAAGCCCGTCTTTAACCGTCGATTTTGGGGATAATTTTTGTATATCGGCGACGCTTCTTCCCATTCCGCTTCCTTCGTGCGTGCAAAATGGAATAATCGTTTTTTGCGTTAAGTTATGCGATTCAAAAAAAGTGAAAAAAACCATAGGCATAGTTCCCCACCAATTCGGATAGCCAATAAAAATTGTGTTATATTGTCCGATATTGTCCACATTTGAAACAAGTTTTGGGCGAGCGTTTGTCTCTTGTTCTTTTTTTGCGAGTTCCGTTGTGGCTTGATATTCTTCGGGATAAGAATTTACGGTTTTAATTTCAAAAATGTCTCCCCCGACGGTTTTATGAATATATTCCGCAACGGTTTTCGTATTGCCCGTTTTTGAATAATAAACGATTAAAATATTATCCTTTTGATTTTGATTTTGCGCGTACAATTCCATATTTCCCCAAAAAACAAACAACAATGTTAAAAATACCGCTTTTTTCATTAAATTCTCCTTAAAAAACACAATTTTAATGATAAAATACCATATTTTTGTGCGAAAGTGGAGTTTTTTATATATATTCTCACTTTTTCTGTAAAAGAATACGATATGCGGCTTATCAAGTGTATATGTCGGCAAAAAATTAAGGTAATTTCAACGGTTTTGGCTAATTTTAGAAAAATAAATTTCTCTTATTGTTTTTCCAATGTCGCTTTCCTTTGAATCATTTGGAATTTTCAATATATTTTTTACATAACCGCCGTATTTATCTGTTTTTTTATACTCTATTCCAAAATTTATATATCCGTTTTCATCGCTTATTGAAATGCAAAAATAATTTTCTCTAAACGATTTTATTGTTTTCAATTTGCTATATACAAAAGCAGACCATTTGGATAACTTATCGTTGTTAAAATAACGTTTTTTACTTAACGTATATTTGTTTAACGCGTCTATTATTTTTATTCCAAGCGTTTCTTCGTCAATATCAATACTATACGTATAACAAATATCCTGTTCAAATATTAACCCGTCTTCATTAAAATAATGAGGCGCTATTATTATTTGTTCATATTTTGAAGAAAGATATAATTTTATATATTTATATGATTTTTCCATATCATAACGCCGTCGATTTTTTTGGAACAAACAAACGCCGCATATCAACTTTTTCAAGAGTAAGCAATTTAACTTTTTTATCGATACCTCCCGCGTATCCCGTTAAACTGCCGTTGCTTGCGACTACCCTGTGGCACGGAATTATAATGGAAATCGGGTTATGCCCAACCGCGCCGCCTACCGCCTGCGCGGACATTCTTTTTAATTCCGTTTGTTTCGCTATGATGTTCGCAATATCTCCATACGTCGAAACGCGTCCGTATGGAATAGTTCGCAATATTTCCCATACCGCAAGACGAAACGGCGTGGAATGTAACGATAGCGGCGGTGTGAAATCGGGATTTTCCCCGCAAAAATATAGAGCAAGCCACCGTTTTGTCTGTTCAAATACGGGCAGGTCTCGTTCTTCATTTTCCGCAGACAGCGTATCGCCAAAATATTTTTGACGCTCAAACCATAACCCCGTCAACGCTTCGCCGTTACTCGCCATCGTTATATCGCCTAACGGCGAATAATATTTATTTGTGTATTGCATTTATTCTCCGAATTAGCCGTTATTCCATTTCTTCCAATATCTTCTTAATTTCGTTATCGGAAATATTTACTTCTTCGCTTTTGTCGTAAATTGAAAGCAAATAAACAATATTATCTTTATCTACAAAATAAGTGATAATTCTTGCTCCGCCGCTTTTGCCTTTTCTTTTTGAAGAGATTGCCATACGTATTTTGTATATATTATTGCCAAGATTAGTTCCTGTTGTGGGGTTTTCTTTTAACATTTCAACCAACGAAAACACATCGTCTTTTAATGAAACGTATTTTTTCGCGAGTTTTTTATATTCTTTCTTAAAATGCTCCGTAAATCTTATTTCGCTACTCATCAAACAAATTCTCAATCGGAAAAGTTTTCAGTTCGCCTTTGTCTATTGCTTTTTTATCGGCAAATCCCTTTTTAATATTCGCTATAATAATTTCTTTTTTGCTTTTTGCAACGGGCATTTCATCATATTCGATTTTCACAAAATTTAGATTTTTTATCAATTCGACAAAAAAGTTATATTTGTCGTCTTGAATACCGAGATACAAATGTTTCATTTTATTCTTTTTTAATTGCATTACCGACATTTTTTTCTCCTTTTTTAATGATAATATACTATATTTTTTTGTGAAAATGTAGTTTTTTGTAAAATTTTAATTATTTTATGTTTTAAATCAATATATTTTTTTCAATATTTTCTCGAAAATCGTCCGGCAAAATAGAATTTTCAAGGGATTTTTGCGAAAAAATATATCGTCCGTCGCAAACAAAACCCAATTCAAACCAATTTACCGAATTTAATTTTTCGCATAAATTATCGACGTCCGCTTTCGGATTATTAGGAAAAACTGCCAAAAGCGAGCCGTCGTAATTTTTGCAATTATGCACAAAAAACGGTTTTTTATTTCGCGTTTTTCCGTTTACATAAATTCTATTTTGCGAGGAAACAAAATGATTTCTGCCCCATTGCCACCAATTTGTTTCGTCAAATTTTCGTATTGCGCGTTTCATTAAAATATCTTTATGTTCTTGTAAATATTCGCTTTTTTCGTTGTAAATCATCTTTTTTGTTTTGCCCGTTTTGTAAGTCGAAGAACAAACAAATTCGACGTTTCCGCAATTTTCGTTCGCAAAAATTTTATCGTTTCCGCTGACTGCTCCGACTTTCACAAAAAATACGTCGCTAAACTTTATCGGATAAAAATTATCCGTGAAAAGCAGTTGTCCGTTGCAGAAAATAAACTCTTTTGAAATATTTGTTTTTCGCGAAAAATTGCCTTTTTCAAACCGCCAAATTATGCAATTTGGACAGTAACCGTCAAAAATTTTTTTGTCGCCCAAGTCAATTATATCGGTAATTGTGCCGTTTTTGTATATAAAATCATTGAGTTTTATGCTTGACGTCGCTTTCAAAAAATCGCGCGGCGTAATAAAAATCAATTCGCCGTTTTGAGTCAAATGATTTATACATTTTTCAATAAAAAACATATACAAATTTGTCCGTCCGTCAAACAAAACGCTTTTCAGTTTGTTTTTTGTTTCGGGCAAAATATCTTGAAAACGAACAAACGGCGGATTTCCAATAATCGTATCAAATTTATTATTTACGGAATAATCAAAAAAATCCATATTTATTGAATTTTTAGCGCAATGTTTTCCGTCGATTTCAATGCCAACGCAATTCGGAATGCTATTAGCGAAAGCCCCGTCTCCCGCCGACGGTTCTAAACCCGAGCCGAAATTTTTGCGAAGTTGAAGCATTTGAGCCACAATAAACTGCGGAGTAAAAACCTGTCCTAATTGTTCTACATTATACATATTGCGGAAAATATTTTTTAAAGTTAAAATAATTTTTTGAAATTTCCGTTAAAATTTTCGGTATTGCCATAATAAATTTCCTTGAAAAACATATTTTTTAACGATAAAATACTATATTTTTTTGGTGAAAGTGGGATTTTTTATAAAATTTCAATCTTCAAGTAAATTTCTCAATAAATTCTTCCTATCGAACGCAAAATCTCGGTTTCAAGTTTACCTCCGCAAGTTTGATAATTTGAAAACGACATGGTATAGGAAGCCCTACCCTGCGAAAGCGAGCGAATTTGCGTCGCATATCCAAACATTTCCGACAGCGGCGATTCCGCGTGAATTACGCGATGAAGTCCTTGCACGTCTATTCCCTTAGCTATTCCGCGCCGAGCGTTAAGGTCGTTAATAATCGAGCCGACAAATTCTTCGGGAGAAACGATTTCAAGCGACATAACGGGTTCAAGAATAACTCCGCCCGCTTTTATGCACGCCTTTCTGAAAAGCGTGGAAGCGGCGATTTTGCAAATTATTTCGTTGGTTTCAATTTCGTGAATTGTCAAATTTGTGAGAACCGCTTTTATTCCTATTACGGGAAATCCCGATTTTTCGCCGCTCGAAAGCGATTCCAAAACGCCTTCTTTTATCGCTTCTATAAACGTTTGCGGAACGTTTTCGTCTTCTATTTCGCTTTCAAAAACCACGTCTTTTGAAATGTCTTCGCGCGGCTCTACTTTTATCGTCATATCGACGCTATGCTCTTTTTTGTCCAAAAGTTTTCTAAAATTTTCACTAACGCTTGCGCATCCGCAAATCGATTCGCGATACGCGACCTGCTGTTTGCCCGTCGAAACTTGTACGCCAAATTCGCGTTTAAGGCGGTCGACTAAAATTTCCAAATGCAATTCTCCCATTCCCGACAAAAGCCGCTGTCCTGTTTCTTTGTTTTCCGTTGATTGGCAAGTCGGGTCTTCGTCTTCAAGACGGGCGAGCGCCTCGAGCATTTTCGCTTCCTCTTCGACGTTTTTCGGTTCAAGCGATACCGAAATCACAGGTTTGGCAAACTCCAAGCCCTCAAAAACGACTGGAAAATCTTCGTCGCAAAGCGTATCGCCCGTAGTCGTCCATTTAAGCCCTACGACCGCGACTATGTCGCCCGCCGAAACTTCTTCTATTTGAGTTCGCTTGTCGGAATGCATTTTGAAAAAACGGGTAATTTTTTCTTTTCTGCCGTTTCGAGGATTTAACATTCGTCCTTTGGTGGTCGCCGTTCCCGAATAAACGCGGATAAACGCGAGCCGTCCGACGTGTTCGTCGCTGGCTATCTTAAAAACAATCGCAGAAAATTTGTCGCTGTTTTGCGGATGACGAACGGTTTTTTCGCCGTTTGTGAGTTTTCCCGCGACGTCTCCTCTGTCCAAAGGCGACGGCAAAAAAGAAACGACCGCGTCAAGAATCGGCTGAACTCCCTTATCCTTAAAAGCGGAGCCGCAAAAAACGGGAACGACCCCGTTATTTATCGTCGCGTTTCGTAGCGTTCTGTAAATTATTTCGTCGCAAATTTGTTTGCCGTCCAAATACATACTCATCATTTCGTCGTCGTATTCCGCGATATTTTCAAGCAGATTTTCGCGCCAAAACTCCGCGTCGTCTTTAAGGTTTTCGGGAATTTCTTCCTGCGTAACGGTTGCGCCCAAATCGCCATTGTCATATTTAAGCGCGACCATTTTTATCAAATCTATTTGTCCTTCAAAACCGCTTTCCGCACCGACAGGAATTTGCGCCGCGACGTGTTTTCCCGTGAGTTTTTTCTTCATCATATTCAGGACGTTAAAGAAGTCCGCTCCGTTTTTGTCCATTTTGTTTACGAAAGCAATTCGAGGAACGCCGTATTTGTCCGCCTGCCGCCAAACGGTTTCGGTTTGCGCCTGAACTCCGCTTACGGAATCGAAAAGCGCGACCGCTCCGTCCAAAACCCGCAAAGAACGTTCCACTTCGACGGTAAAATCCACGTGTCCGGGAGTGTCGATAATGTTAATATTTACGTCTTTCCATACGCACGCGGTCGCCGCCGAAGTTATGGTAATGCCGCGTTCGCGTTCCTGAATCATCCAATCCATAGTGGTGTTTCCGTCGTGAACTTCGCCCATTGCGTGAACGACGCCCGTATAATATAATATCCGCTCGGTCGTGGTGGTTTTTCCTGCGTCTATGTGCGCCATAATTCCTATGTTGCGAAGTTTTGACAGGTCGCTCATATCTATATTTCTCCGTTTTTGATTATTTTGCCGAAGTTGATTTACGAAAGGTTTTTTCGAGGCGCGGTTTCATATTTCTTCTTTTGTCTAAAACGGGTCTGCGGCTTCTTGGACTGTGCTTTTTTACGTCCGTATCCGCGCGCCAAGAAACGCCGACGCTCGCGTCTTCTGCAAAATCTTCTCCGCAGGCGACTATCGACGGAATTTTTTTCTCAATTCTCTCTTCAATCGCCGACAAATATTCTACAAAATGTTCGCACGCAAACGTGTATGCGACTCCGTCTTTTCCCGCGCGGGCGGTTCGTCCGATTCTGTGTATATAATTTTCCGCGTCCATAGGAATGTCGTAATTTATAACAATGTCCAAATTATCTACGTGTATTCCGCGAGCGGCAATATCCGTCGCGACCAAAACTGTAATTCCTCCGCGCTTAAAATTGTCTATCGCGTCGGCTCGGTGTTGCTGCCCCATATCTCCCGTAAGTTGAACCGCCGAAATTCCGTTTATTTTGAGTCGTTGCGTAAGTTCGTCGCACAAATTTTTCATATTGCTGAAAACTATGGCGCGTTTTTCGGGCGCTTTTTTCAGTATTCCCAACATCAACTTAAACTTGTCCGAACTTCCGACGTGATAAATTTTTTGCTCTATTTTATCGACGGTTATCGTTTCGGGATTTATTGCGATATTTACGGGGTCGCGCATAAAATCCTGCGCTAAAATTTGGCACTTAAAACTCATCGTAGCCGAAAAAAGCATAGTTTGGCGAAATTCCCTTTTGGGCAACGCTCTAAAAATTTTACGAATATCCTGATAAAAACCCATATCGAACATTCTGTCCGCTTCGTCTATAACCGCAAAATGATATTTGTCGAGTTGCAACGTTCCTTTATTGTGCAAATCTATGAGACGTCCGGGAGTGCCGACGAGAATTTCCACGCCGACTCGCAAATTTTCTTCCTGTTCTTCATAGCGCATTCCGCCGTAAATCGAGGCGATATTGTAAGGCAAAAATTTGCCCAAAAGTTTCGCTTCTTTTTCGATTTGCGCGGCAAGTTCGCGAGTCGGAACAATAATTAGCGCAAATTCTCTGTATTCGCTTTTTTCCATAATTTCAAAAAGCGACAGCAAAAACGCCGCGGTTTTTCCCGTTCCCGTCTGCGATTGAACGCAAACGTCGTAACCCGCGAGCGCAAGAGGAATAACTTTTTCCTGAACGCCCGTGCAAGTAACGAAGCCGGCTTCGTTTACGCCGTCCATAACTTTTTGATTTAGATTAAATTGCGAAAAATCCATAAATTTTAACCGTTCAAAACTTCTTTTTCTTTTGCGGATAATATTTTATCTACTTCGGCAATATAGGAATCCGTAAGTTTTTGAATACCGTCTTGAGCGTCTTTGGATAAATCCTCGCTCAATTCCTTGTTTTTTTCCGCTTTTTTAATGTGTTCGTTTCCGTCTTTGCGGATATTTCTTATGGCGACTTTTATGTCTTCCGATATTGCTTTGCATTCTTTCGCCAATTCTTTGCGGCGCTCTTCCGTAACTGCGGGAACGCTCAAACGAACTACGTTTCCGTCGTTTTGCGGCGTAATTCCCAAATTTGAAGCCAAAATCGCTTTTTCAATTTCGCCGATAAGCGTTTTTTCCCACGGTTGAACAACTATGGTTTTAGCGTCGGGAGTAGAAACGTTTCCGACCTGATTAAGCGGCGTGGGAGTTCCGTAATAACTGACTTTTATTCCGTCAAGCATATCGACGGAAGCCCGTCCCGTGCGAATTTTTTTGAAATGCGATTTTAACGTTTCAAGCGATTTTTCCATTTTTTCTTTCGTATCGTTTTTAATAGTTTCAACCATAAATAAAACCTATCCTTTCTTTACTGTCGTGCCGATTTTTTCTCCGTTTACGGCGCGAAGAATATTCCCTTTTTTAAGCAATTCAAAAACCAAAATTTCAAGACGATTGTCCAAACAAAGCGAAAAAGCCGTCAAATCCATAATTTTCAGTTGTCTTTTAAGCGCTTCGTCGTGCGTTATTTCATCGAATTTTATCGCGTCGTCAAACTTTTTTGGGTCTTTGTCGTAAATTCCGTCGACTTTCGTCGCCTTAAAAAATATGTCGCAGCCGAGTTCCGCGCAGCGCAAAGCCGCAGCCGTGTCGGTCGTAAAAAACGGATTTCCCGTTCCGCCCGAAATAATTACGACTCTTCCTTTTTTAAGGTGTCGAAGCGCGTTTTCTACCGTAAAATATTCGGCGACTTTATCCGCCGAAAACGCATTCATAACGCGGGCGTCGACGCCGATTTTTTTTAGCGTTTCGGCAAGCGTAATGGAATTTATTAAAGTGGCGAGCATTCCGATATTGTCGCCGGCGGTGCGCGAAAACCCGTTTGTCGCTCCCGCAACTCCGCGAAAAATATTTCCGCCGCCGATAACTACGGCAATTTCAACGCCGCTATCGACAACTTGCTTAATATCCTGCGCGACGCTTAAAACAATATCGGAAGAAACGCCGTAGCCGACATCGCCGGCAAGCGCTTCTCCGCTCAATTTCAGAAGTATTCTTTTATACTTCGCCATTTTGTTTTATTCCTCGGATTCCTCTACGCTGTTTGCGCCGAGTTCAATCATATTCATCGCGCAAACGCTAATTTTCGCGCCGACTTTTTTGGATGTCTCGTCGATAAGTTGCTGAACCGAAATTTTGTCGTTTTTAATAAATTCTTGGTCGACAAGCGTCGATTCTTTGAAAAATTTCGACAATTTTCCTTCCGCTATTTTGCTCAAAACTTCGCTGGGCTTACTCGCGTTTTTCGGGTCGTTTTTAATTTGTTCCAAATAAATTTCTTTTTCTTTGGCTATTACGTCCGCAGAAATTCCGCTTCTGTCTATCGCAAGCGGTTTTTGAGCCGCAATTTGCATAGATACGTCGCTTCCGAGTTGTTTTACGTCCGCGTTTGACGAAACGTCTTTGTCCGCCGAAAATTTTACGAGTGCGCCGACTTTTCCGTTCGAGTGAACATAAGAAAAGTTTAATTCGTTGCCGTTTGCCGTTTGCGCGTAATAAGAAGATATTACAATTTTTTCGCCGATTTTTCCAATAAGTTCTACGGTTTTTTCTTGAAGCGTTTGCGAGCCGATTTTTGTCGTCAAAAGCGCGTCGAGATTTGCAGGTTTGTTCGCCGAAATCGCCTTTTTAATTTCTTCGAGCAGATTTACAAAATCGTCGACTTTTGAAACGGGTTCCGTTTCGCAGTTTATTTCAACTATCGCCGAAAAATTTCCGTCGCTTACCGATACTACTTTGCCTTCTTTCGTCGCTTTTCCAGAACGTTTCGTCGCGGTCGCCGCGCCTTTTTTTCTCAAATTTTCTATCGCAAGCGCCATATCGCCGTTCGCTTCGGTCAGCGCCTTTTTGCAATCCATCATTCCAAGTCCTGTTTTTTCGCGTAATTCCGCTACCATTGCCGCTGTTATCGCCATTTTTTCTTCCTTTTTTTAATTTTAATTGAATAAAAATCTCTTCGCGTTTCGGGCAAAGAGATTCACAAAATCTCATCGAAAACTAATTCGTTTTTTTTCTGATTTTCTTTACGGGCTTGTTTTTTTCTTCGCCTTCGTCTTCGCCTTTATCGAATCTTGTTTTCGCCGACTTTTTATCGTCTCCGTCTTTTTCCGCGACTATTTTAAGGTCTTTCGTCGCGTCTATAATCGCTTCTACGATTTTCGACGTAACGACTTTAACCGATTTTATTGCGTCGTCGTTTGCGGGAATTACGTAATCTATCAAATCGGGATTGCTGTTTGTGTCCGCGATAGCCGCGACTTTTATTCCCAAACGTCTCGCTTCGGCAACCGCCAAATGTTCCCGAATAGTATCTACTACAAATACGATTTTGGGATTATGTTTCATATCGCGAATTCCGCCCAAAACCGAAAGTAATTTTTCTTTTTCGCGAATTTTTTGGCTCTGTTCTTTTTTGGTTAATTTTTGGAAATTCTCGGTTTGTTCTTCCGCTTCCAATTTTTCCAAGCGGCGAATACTTTCTTTTACGGTCGAAAGATTTGTAAGCATTCCGCCAAGCCATCTTTCGGTAACAAAAGGCATTTTGCAGCGTTCCGCTTCTTCTTTGATGTATGCCTTTAATTGTTTTTTTGTTCCGACGAACAAAACTTTTCCGCCTTTGCTTGTTACGTCTCTAACTTTTTCGATAAACGTATCGAGCGACGAAATGGTTTTGCTTAAATCGATAAAATGTATCCCATTTCTTGCGCAAAGAATATACTGCGCCATTTTGGGATTCCAGCGCTGGGTCTGATGCCCGAAATGCGCTCCTGCTTCAAGCAGTTCTTCAAGTTTAACAGCCGACATAAAACTCCTTCAAATTTTAACGGGTTTAACCTCCGTTCGGCAACCGCTGTCTTTCGACAGAACCCGTTGCATCCGAACGTGCGTAAATATAAAAACTATAAAAATTATCTCTTCGAGAACTGGAACCTTTTTCTTGCTCCCGCCTGTCCGTATTTTTTTCTTTCGACTTCTCTTGCGTCGCGAGTAAGAAGCCCCGCCTTTTTAAGCGTAGTGCGATTTTGTGCATCCGCTTCGACCAACGCTCTTGCGATTCCCAAACGAATTGCGCCCGCTTGTCCGCTCAATCCGCCGCCGCAGACGTTAATTTTCACGTCGTAATTTCCTGCGTTTTCCAAAACGGAGAACGCTTTTTTAGCGTCTAAAAGGAGCGTTTCGCTTTTCAAATAATCGGCAATTTCTTCGCCGTTTACGAGTAATTTTCCGCTTCCTTTACGAAGAAAAACTCTTGCGATAGCGCATTTTCTTCTACCAACGGTAACTATTGTATCGTTCAAATTGATACTCCTTAAATAGATATTTTTTCCGGTTTTTGCGCCGTATGGGGATGTTCGTTCCCGACGTACACAAACATTTTTTTCTCAATCGCTTTTCCGCGCGCGTTTTTTGGAAGCATTCCGTGAACCGCCTTTTCAATAATTATCGAAGCGTTGAGTTCTCTCTGAACCTTAAAGGGACGAACTTTGTCGCCGCCGGCAAAACCCGAATGGCGAAAGTACCCTTTTGTTTCTTCTTTGTTGCCCGTAAGAGCCACTTTTTCCGCATTTACCACGACAATATAATCGCCGTGGTCCTGATTGGGAGAATAATTTACTTTTCCTTTTCCCATAAGCAGATAAGCCAATTTGGAAGCCAATCTTCCAAGCACTACGTTTTCCGCGTCCACCAATAGCCATTTTCTTTCTATTGAGTTTGCGTTAATTACACAGGTTTTCATTTTGAAAAACACCTTTGCTCTTTTAAAAAATTTCATAAAATCGGGACAAATATAATATTTGTATGCGCGAGTTGTCAATAGTTAAAAAAATAATTTTTTTATATTTACTATATATTTTTGTTGTTTTTCGATTTTTTATCTGATTTTTTATCTGCTTTTCTGGATTTTGTGATAAAACTAATTTCGGCAAAAAAGGGAATTTGCGGAAAATTATACGAATCGACTACAACTTTATCTAAAAAAGTTCCTTCTCTATCCAAATTCTTTGTTTCTCCTCCTATCGGCGTTGAAATTGCGACGCCTGTTTTTAATTCAAGTTGTTTATACTTAAAACCGACGCTAACGGGAACGATAATGTAAGGAATCTGTAAAGAAAGGTTTTCTTCGGAAGCATAAAGGTTGCCTAAAATTTTAGCGGGGTCGTATGATTTATTTCCAAGCCCCCTATATTTAATAAGTGAAAAATACGGATTTGCAAATACTTCAAAATAAGAAAATTCATCTATTTTTTTTCTTGTTCCCAAAGATATGCCGCCATAATATATAGAATTTCCTACGCTCGATATCCCGACTTCTCTGGAGTTGTTTATTAGTAGCCCCGTGCCGTCGCTATATGTTTTTTCAGATACGCCGATAAAAGAAGAAAGCGCTATATTTCTAAAAATTCGGTCTTCTCCTTTTTCAAAAAGTTTAATTTTTATACGAAATTTTGAAACGGGTATGCGGGTAAAAGTTCTAAGCAAAAAAGACATTTCAAATTTTTCATTTGGAAATCCTAAATTGAAAGACCAAAATTCCGGTTCCCAATCGTTTCTTATAAAATATATAACATTTGCATAAACAGAATATTTGTATTCTTGCGGTTTTTGTTCGTAATAATGAGTAATTATAGTAGGATTATATGACAAATTGAAATCAAAAGAGCATCCTCTGTTAACGTATGGAGACAACGGCACAATATCGACTATCGGATAAACAGGGATAAATGCAAAAAGAAGCGAAAGAATTAAAACTTTATTTTTCATAGTTTCTAATTTTTTTGAACTTTTTCTACGGTATAAGTAAAGCGCAACTCGCTCATATCATTTTCTAAATTATCGCAAACGGGCAAAATAACAAATTTTTCCCCGTAGTATTCATACGAAGGGTCTACCCAATATTCAGGATTTCCTTTTACTAAAACAACTTGTTGATTGCTTTGGTATATACGCCCGTCATAACTTGTTATATAGTAACTATGACTTCCGAACTCTCTCTTTTGAAAATTTATAGATATTGGCATTCCCGAAGCGTAAAGATTTGTGTTTAACACAGGTTTGTTTTTACATAACGGCTTTATATACACTACATATTCATAAATAGAAGCGTCAATTTCTCCCGTTATGGAAATCCATAAAAACCTATCGTTGAAATTATAAAGGTCTGTGTTTCTATTATTGTTTGCGTCAAAATACGCCAAAAGTTCTTCTTTTGTATTTATTTGTTCTTTTTCAACGTCTATAATACTTGAATTTATTTTAAGCATTCTTACAAATCCGTCTGAATATGAATTATACATCGGATATTCCGAGTACGGAATGGGAAGCGTGCATCCCGATAGAAGCGTTAAAAATAATACGTATAATATTTTATACAAACCAAATCTCCCGACGATTGTAAAAAATCCATAGATAAAAATGACGATAGGCAAATTTTTAGTTTAAATATAATAAATTTCTCGACAAAAAAGCGATATTTTTTTATAAATATGTACTTTTCGATAAAATTCTGACAATCCTACATTCTAATATCGGAAAAAGAATATTTTGTTTATGGTAATGTGAAGAAAATTTTTATTTATTTTGATTTATTGTCGAACTTTGTTTTTTATAAATTCTTTTATTTCTCCCCCGTTTCTGTCAATACTCAAAAAATATTCGTAAAAATTTTTCCCAAAGCAATAGACGCGCCAAGCGTCGCTCCGATATTGGCAAAAACGACTACAAGTAAAATTCTCGTCAACGAATTTCGCCAAAAACCGCTTACGGATTCAGTATCGCTCGCCACGTTTTCCATATCGACTACCGTCGGTTTTTTTATAGCCGCCTGAACAAGACCCGCAATCCAGCCCGTCGCAATCATCGGATGAATTACGGCGAAAGGCGCGGCAAAAAACGCCGTCAATATCGTAAGCGGATGCGCAAAAGCAAAAACGCAAAACAAACTCGAAAATCCGCCCGTAAGAACCCAAAACCAAAATATATTTTCAACTCCCTTTTCGGCATTGCTCAAAAAACCGTAAACTAAAAGAGCGATTATCGCGGCGCAAATTCCCCATCCGATAATAGTGGGAACAACGGATTTCGGCGGAATTTTTTCAATTTCCGATAAATCAAACGGCGTTTTTATGTGTTCCGCGACGCCTTTACAATGCGCCGCTCCCAAAACCGCGACTATTTTTTTGCCTTCCGCCGTGCGAATTTTTTCCGCGAGATACAAATCGCGTTCGTCTAGCAAACGAGTTTTAATTCCCGGAAATTCTTTCGCCAACTCGTCAACTACGTCGCCTATATTTTCGCTTTGTTTCATATCTTCTATCGTATCTTTATCTATCTTTTCGGAGGCGAAAAACAACATAGAAAACAACGCGAAAATTACTTTAACTTTTTGTCCAAACGTCAGTCCGCCCCAAACTCTTTTTAACGTTATATCGATATTTCTGTCGGCGAGAACTAAATTTACGCCTAAATTTTCGGCTTCCTGCGCGCCTTTCATCTGTTCCGCGCCGGGTTCTACGTCGAGTTCTTTTCCCAGACGTTTATAAAACGACGACATTATTAAATTGGTAAGCAAAAGCAAAACTTTTTTTTCTTTTATTACGGTAAAAACGTCGGTTTTTTTCCATTGGTCGCGATTTTTAATGTTGTCGTAACGCTTTTGGCAAAGTTCTATGCAAATGGAATCGGGTTTCACTTCTTCGCAAACGTCGCCGACTTCTTTTACGCTTTCGCCGGATACGTGCGCGGTTCCCACAAGATAATAAGTTTTTCCGTCGTTTTCTACAACTGTAACCGTTTCAGGAAGCATTTTTTTCTCCTTTTTTTCTTTTTTTCGCGTCCGCGTCCAAGGCGGCGGGAAGTTCTATAACAAATTCGGTTCCTTTTGAAATTTGCGACCACGAAATAAATATTTTTCCTCCGTGATACTCTTCTATAATTCTTTTTGCAAGCGTAAGTCCGAGTCCCCAGCCGCGAGTTTTTGTGGTAAATCCGGGCGAAAACACGCTTGTTCGCTGTTCTTTTGGAATTCCTCTTCCGTTGTCTCTGTGCGTAATTCTTATAATTTTATCCGATTTTATGTGAACCGCCCGAAGCGAAATTACGCCGAAATCCGTATCGAGCGCGTCGAGCGAATTTTTGAAAAGATTTTCCAAAACCCACGAAATTAAATCGCCGTTTACAAACGCGGGCAATTTTTCAAGACAATCGTATTCGATGTCGATTCTTTTCGTTTCCGATTTCGGCAGGCGTTTAGAAAAATAAGCGATGTGTTCGTCTATAATAGTTTTAAGATTTTTCTTTTCAAGAAGCGGTTTTGAGCCGATATACGAAAATCTGTCGGTTACTTTTTTTATTCTTGCGACATCTCGCGACATATCTTGCGAAATTTGATAAATCTGCTTTGAAAAATCGTCTTTATTGTCGTATCCTTCAAAGAGAAAATTGTCGTCGGTTTCGTCGCAATTTTTACATTCCGTTTGTATATATTCAATCCAGCCGGTCAAAGACGTAAGCGGAGTTCCGAGTTGATGCGCGGTTTCTTTCGCAAGTCCGACCCACAAACTGCTTTGTTCGGCGACCAAAAACGCGCGCAAAATCAAATAAACTATCGCGACAAACGATATTATAAAAAATACTTCCAAATACGGCAAAAACGTTAGTCCGCTTATAAAATTGCTGTTGCCGTAATACAAAAACCCCATACCTGCGCGTTTGTCGCGTCCGTAAATAATTCGCGGACTATAATTTTTCTTCAAATTTTCCGTTTCGGCGATAAGATATTGCATTGTTTCATAACGATAATCTTCCTGCGAAATCTTTTTTTTCCAAAATAATTTTCCTTTCGTTATGTTTTTCCAAACTTTCGGTCTGCCCATCATATCGGTAATTATTATCGGCATATCAAAATCCTGAATTATCTGGTCAAGAATTATATATTCCACTTGCGTTCCCATTTTATCGTAAAACGCTTCGCTTATAAGTTGCGCGTAAGTTTCGGTCGTCGCGTGGCTGAATCTTTGCAGACGGTCTATCATATATTGCGTATAAACAGCCCATCCGATAATTCCCAAAGTCGCGATAAAAAGCAATATGTTTCGGGAAGTGTTCGGCGCGATTCGTCCGAAAAGCGCATAAACCGCTTCAAAAATTTTCTTTTTTAGCGTGGTGCGAAAAATTTTAACAATTTGAATATTTTTAGATTCGGGAATTTGCAATTTCTTCAAGTCCGTCCATATATGGTCTTAATACTTTTGGAACGATAACCGCGCCGTCTTTTGTCTGATAATTTTCTAAAATCGCGACCAAAATTCTTGCGGTAGCCACTCCCGAGCCGTTTAGCGTATGAACAAATTCGGGTTTTCCGCCGTTTCTTCTAAATCGAATATTTATTCTCGTCGCTTGAAACGCTTCAAAATTACTGCAAGACGAAACTTCAAGCCACTTTTTTTCGCCCGCCGCCCAGACCTCCAAATCGTAACATTTTGCCGCCGCAAAACTTAAATCCGCGTCGCAAAGCGCAAGTACTCTATAAGGC
>JGI24698J34947_10000605_pt1 | contig 17193 bp, 8 predicted proteins | sample TergutMp193P3_FD_34947 | JGI IMG/M metagenome (IMG submission 34947) | reverse complement strand
CAGGTTTTCTGTTTCGTAAAGTTGTCGGTATATATTTTTCATTCAAACCATAATAAGCTTTTTTTTCGGAATTATTTTCATATAAAACACAATATTTATCATTATCATATAGAATTAAATACTCAGTGTTATTTACATTTATATATTCAAAACCATTTACTATTTTCTTGCTGTACTCTCCTGTTATTATTTTTGCATTTATATCGCCAAATGCGCTTTCACTACCAGGTAAAGGAACAGCATCAGTCATCGAATACGAAAACTCATACAATGTAAATATTCCATCCTTAAATTCAAAAAAATATGCCCCAGGCGTATCAATCCAGTAATGGTAACGATTTCCTTCATAATTTGTTTGTGGATAAATATTCGTTCCGAGAAAGAGAAGCATGACAACAATAATTTTCTTCATACATATATTTATATCATTTTTTCAATATTTGTCAATCACATGGTAGTGTCTAAAATAATTTCTTATGGGATTTTTCTCTAAATAATGGAGGAAAAAAGTTATAGAATGTCCCAAACATGGGTCATAATTACCTATATACTATATCAATTTTACCCAATATCTGCTAAAATCAAGTAAAAATATTATTAAACACAAAAAAGCCCACCTATTTTATTTTCGACAATACTTTCAGTCATAAACTTATAGATACAACTGTTTATTTAACCATATTTACAGAATATTTATTTATTCTGTATAAACAACAGATTCTTTTTTACCTCAGTGAAGAACCGCTTTCATGTTTCTGATGAAACGGTTATAATAGCCGCAGAGGGGATACCGAAGCATGGGCGTTTACGAGATTTATGTCGAAAAGAAAGGCGGCTTCGCGCAGGAAGCGGATTCTACAGCCGCCGATTTGAAGCTGGGGCTGCAATTGGAAAACATCACAGCTGTAAGAATCGTCAACCGTTATTTTGCGGAGGGGATTTCCGTGGAGGATTTTGATGCTGTAAAGAACACAATTTTTTCAGAGCCGCCTGTAGATGTCATCTACGATATGCTTCCCTCATTTGACGGCGCGCGTGTTTTCGCGGTTGAGTACCTTCCAGGTCAGTTTGACCAGCGCGCCGATTCCTGCGCACAGTGTATATCACTGGCTACGGGAAAGGAAAGACCGAGGATTCAATCGGCAAGAATTTACGCTATTTACGGCAATATCCCTGACGAAGAATTCAACCGTATAAAATCATGGCTCATAAATCCGGTAGAAAGCCGCGAAGCAGTTATGGATAAGCCGCAGACTCTCAACCAAGAATATCCCGAGCCAGGGGACGTGGCGCATCTTGACGGTTTTACGTCTCTTTCACAGGACAGTCTTGATGAATTGCGCGTAACAATGAATCTGGCGATGGATTTACCGGACATTCAGTTTTGTCAGGCGTACTTTCGTGATGAGGAAAAGCGCGACCCAACTGTTACAGAACTGCGCGTACTTGACACCTATTGGTCGGATCATTGCCGCCACACGACGTTCCTGACTGAGCTTGACGAAGTACAGATTGATTATGAGCCGATATGTAAAAGTTATGAGAAATACCTTGAGCTGCGCTCCTCTCTTGGCCGCGCCGATAAGCCTGTCACATTGATGGATATAGCGACAATAGGGGTGAAGGTATTACGCGCCCGCGGGTTGTTACCCGATCTGGACGAATCCGAAGAGATAAACGCCTGCTCAATAAAAATAAAGGTTGATGTTGACGGGGAAGATCGTGACTGGCTTTTAATGTTCAAGAACGAAACGCACAACCACCCTACCGAGATTGAACCGTTTGGAGGAGCCGCCACTTGCCTTGGGGGGGCGATACGCGATCCGCTTTCAGGCCGCGCGTTTGTCTATCAGGCAATGCGCATAACAGGCGCGGCGGACCCTCTGCAAAGCGCCGCATCTACACTGCCAGGGAAACTTCCCCAGCGCAAGATTTGCCGAACGGCGGCGGCAGGTTACAGTTCTTACGGTAACCAGATAGGGCTTGCGACAGGCCATGTTCACGAGATCTACCATCCGGGCTATGCCGCCAAACGTATGGAAATAGGAGCCGTCATTGGAGCCGCTCCCGCAGAAAACGTTATCCGCAAAACTCCCGAACCGGGCGATGTCGTAATCCTCTTGGGAGGCAGAACAGGACGCGACGGTATCGGAGGGGCGACCGGCTCTTCAAAATCGCACACGTCAAGCTCACTTGTTACCTGCGGCGCGGATGTGCAGAAAGGAAACGCGCCGGAAGAGAGAAAACTGCAAAGACTCTTCCGCGATCCCGCCGCGACGCGCCTTATCAAACGGTGTAACGATTTCGGAGCGGGGGGAGTAAGCGTTTCCGTTGGGGAGCTTGCCGCCGGTCTTGAAATAGATTTAGGCAAAGTTCCCAAAAAATACGAAGGTCTCGACGGAACAGAACTTGCGATAAGCGAAAGTCAGGAGAGAATGTCCGTAGTAGTCTCAAAAAAAGACGCCGACGCTTTCATACAACTTGCGTCCCGTGAAAACCTTGAGGCGACGATCATCGCCTGCGTTACGCAAAATCCCCGCCTTGTAATGAAGTGGAACGGGAAAACTGTCGTCAACCTTTCGAGGATATTCCTGGATTCCAACGGAGCGAAAAAACACGCGAAAGTACATATAACGCCTCCGGGTGTCCCGCAATCAGGGATGAAGATTCTTGACGAAAAAGAACTTGAAAAATTTACCGGGGACCTTGCGATATGTTCTCAAAAAGGACTTGTCGATCGTTTTGATTCATGTATCGGCGCGGGGACGGTTCTCTCTCCCTTTGGCGGTAAGTATCAGCTAACGCCCGCCCAGACAATGGCGGCGAAAATTCCCGTACTGAACGGCGAAACCAAAACCTGCTCGATCTTTTCATGGGGCTTTGACCCGGAAATTTCAACCGTAAGCCCTTACCATGGGGCGATTTTCGCCGTGGTTCACTCTGTAGCGAAAATAATCGCCTGTGGCGGTAGCAGGAACGGATGCCATCTTTCCTTTCAGGAATATTTCGAAAGGTTACGTGATGATCCCTCGCGTTGGGGCAAGCCCGTGGCTGCCTTGCTCGGCGCTCTTGAGGCGCAGCTTGGCTTGCAAACCGCCGCAATCGGCGGCAAGGATTCAATGTCCGGCAGTTTCGCCATCCATGGCGGAGAAAATATTGACGTCCCGCCCACTCTTGTTTCATTTGCCGTTTCAACCACAAAAATAGACAATATAGTAACGCCTGAGTTTAAGCGCGCTGGCAGCATGGTCTATCACTTCAAACCGCCCTTTTTGTGTTTTGAAAAGGCGGACTTTGCCTCCCTTCGTGAATATTTTGATACTGTAGAAAAGCTCATAGCGGAGGGGAAAATTCTCTCCGCCTGGGCGGTTGGGCCTGGCGGTACTGCGGAAGCTGTTGTAAAAATGTGCATTGGTAACCGCATCGGTTTTTCAACGGAAAATAATCTTAAAACAGGCGGCGGTTTTGGCGGGTTTGTTCTTGAAACAGACTCATCCCTGTTGATCGAAGCGGAACTTTTGGGCCGCACAACAAATGAGTACTCACTCATCACAAAAACTTTTAAAATATCGCTTGAAAAACTGCAAAACGCGTGGGAAAAAACACTTGAACCCGTATATCCGTACCTTATAAAACAGGACGGCAAGACTGAAAACTTCTTCTATGACAAGGGCGTAACGATAAAGCCAAAAAGCCGTTACGCAAAACCCGCTTTTCTTATACCGGTTTTTCCCGGCACAAATTCGGAGTACGACACATCAAGGGCGATTGAGAAAGCGGGAGGACAGGCGCGAATACTTGTTATACGAAACCTCACGCCTGCGCAAATCGGCGAGAGCGTAAAGGAATTTAAGGAAGCCCTTCTCTCATGCCAGGGGATGGTTATTCCCGGCGGATTTTCAGGCGGAGATGAACCTGACGGTTCCGGCAAATTTATAACGGCGTTCATCCGCAATCCCTTAATTTGCGACGCTGTCAGCGAACTGTTACAGAAGCGCGACGGGCTTATTTGCGGAATATGCAACGGTTTTCAGGCCCTCGTCAAACTCGGTCTTGTGCCGTACGGCGAAATACGGGACATGACAGAAGACTCCCCTACCCTCACATTTAACACGATAGGCAGGCATCAGTCCGTTCTTGTCATGACGCGCGTAGCCTCCAACAAATCCCCGTGGCTCTCCCATCTTGAAGTTGGAGAGCGTTACATAGTGCCTGTTTCACACGGAGAAGGCCGGTTTATCGCCGAAGAAAGCCTTATCCGCCGCATTGCAGCTAACGGTCAGGTTGCCACACAGTACGTGGATTTTGACGGCAGCGCGTCTTTAGACATCCGCTTCAATCCGAATAATTCCAATTTCGCTATTGAAGGCATTACCTCTCCTGACGGCCGCGTCTTCGGCAGAATGGCGCATAACGAACGTTTTGAAGAGGGTCTGTACAGGAACATTCCGAATATCCGCAAAATGGACATTTTCTCAGGCGCGGTCGCTTATTTCAGATAACAATTTTTCTGATAAACTAATGTTTAAAGTGCCGCGTGCCTGTAAACACCATCGCGATACCGTGTTTGTCGCAGGCTTCGATTGACAACTTGTCGTTGACAGAACCGCCGGGCTGTATTATCGCCTTTATTCCCGCCGAGGCGGCGGCTTCTACGATATCGGCAAACGGGAAAAATGCGTCCGAAGCAAGAACACGCGCCGGTTCCGTGTCTTTCCACGGATTGCTTCCCGCTTCTACAGCCGCTTTAAGAACGGCGGCGCTTCTTTCAAGGGACTGCACTGCAGGCCAGATGCGGTTCACCTGTCCGCCGCCGATCCCTGCTGCCGCCTGCTCTTTCACTATCATTATGGCGTTTGATTTTACAAAAGTTACCGCCCTCATGCCGAAGATCATGTCCGGTAAATCGCGAATTTCTGGCGCGGCTTTTGTCACCACTTCCCATTTTTCAAGCAAAGTCCTGTCGCTTTGTTGAACCAAGAGGCCGCCGTCAACGGCGATATACTCGTGCGATTCAGCCGGAGCTTTTTTCAGTTTTATGATGCGAAGGTTTTTTTTCTTCTTTAGAATCTCAAGCGCGCCTTCTTCAAAATCAGGGGCCGCTACTATTTCCAAAAACAGCTCGCCAAGTTTAGCGGCAACAGGCGCGTCCACTTTCACGTTACACGCAATTATACCGCCGAATATGGAAACAGGATCGCAGGCAAAAGTTTTTTCGTACGCTTCAAGCAGGGTATCCCCAAGGGCGATACCGCACGGAGTGTTGTGTTTTACCGCCACACAGCAGATTCTAATGCCGCCCGCGGCAGTAGGAACAAGGCGTTTCACGTCATCTTCCCCTGATGGATCTGTTCCATCAAGACCAAAGGCGCACGCCGCCTTCCACGCTACATCCAGGTCCCTTATGTTGTTATACCCCAACTCCTTGCCGTGAAGCTGCTCCATGCCGCCCAATACGCCGACCCTGTCTGTGTGCAGGTAAAGGGCCGCCGATTGGTGGGCGTTCTCACCGTAACGCAGGGACTGCCCTTTCTTTAACGAAAGCGGCAGATACTGCGGATATTCGTCATCTAACAGAAAACGCGCGATGGCGGCGTCATACGCCGACGTAAGATCGAAAACCTTTCCCGCGAGGCGCTTTTTAAAGTCAACGGGAACATCTCCCGCTTTCAGATACTCTATCGTTTGGGAATAATCCTGCGGGTCGGTAAGGACAATTACATCGCGGAAATTCTTTGCCGCCGACCGTAACATTCCCGGCCCCCCGATGTCGATAAATTCGATTGTGTCTTCAACGGAAAGAAAAGCCTGTACTTTCTCAAAGAAGGGATACAGGTTGACGCATACAAGGTCTATTGTTTCAAGACCAAGCGATTTCAGGGTATCAACGTGGCTTTGCACATCACGGCGCGCCAGAATACCGGCGTGAATTGCGGGATGGAGGGTTTTTACCCTGCCGTCAAGACATTCGGGAAAGCCCGTAACCGAAGAAACATCTGTTACGGGAATGTTGTTCTCCTGCAAGTATTTTGAAGTGCCGCCGGTTGAAAGTATCTCCCAGCCTGCGCCGCTTAAAAATGAAGCCAGTTCCAGAATACCGTCCTTGTAAAATACACTGACAAGCGCCCTTTTTTTCATGATTCCCCCTGTATCAAGTTAGTATTTGCTCAATTCATAAGCCGGCTGACAAGAGCCTTTTTATCTGTACTTGCGAAAAAAGCGGAACCGGCGACCAGTATATCAACTCCTGCTTTTTTGGCGGCTTCAGCGGTTGTTTCGTTAATACCGCCGTCAACGGAAATCTTAAAGTCAAGCCCGTACTCCGCCCTCATTTTCGCGAGTTTTTTTACTTTTTCAAGACATTCAGGAATGAGTTTCTGACCGCCGAAACCCGGATTTACCGTCATGATAAGCGCCAAATCAACAAAGGGCAAAACTTCCTCAAGGACTGAAACAGGCGTTGACGGCACTATGCTGATACCGGATTTTAACCCAAGCCCGCGTATTTCCGTCAGGAACTTTTGGCAGTGAACCTCCGCTTCGTAGTGAAAGGTGATGCCGTCCGCGCCCGCTTCGGCAAATTCCCTGATATACTTTCCCGGCTGTACAATCATCAGATGGACATCGAGAAAGACATTGGTTTTTGCCCTTAAAGAGCGGACAAGAGGGGCGCCGAAGGTTATATTCGGCACAAAAGATCCGTCCATTACATCCAGATGAAGCCACGGAGCGCCCGAAGATTCAATTTCCACGGCGGCTCTTCCCAAATCTGAAAAATCAGCGGACAATATCGAAGGGGAAACAATGGTTTTGTTCATTTTTTAAATCATACCCGCTGGATACTCTATTGTCAAACCATGAAAAAATGGTATACTGTGTAAGAGAGGGGAACAAAACCAAAAAATGGAAAATGGGCAGGCGGCCGGGCTTTTAAGGAAGGCCTATGACAAACTGAAAGCTTCTGACGCTGTATCGGCTTGTGAGCTTTTGGAGCAAGCCCTGAAAATTGACTTTGAAAATGATGAAGTCAAGCACGCGCTGAAATGCGTTCATTGGTGGCTTGGACAAACCAGGAGGATAGAAGATATAAAAGACCCTTACGAAAAGGGAGGTTTTATCATATCGCTGTTAAAACAGTACTATGTTTTTCTGGGGCAGTTTGATAAAACATACGATCAATGTCAGTACGCTGTACGTTATTTTGTGTATTCCACAGCTCTATTTTTTTTTGAAGGTTTACTGGGCAATCACGCGAACCAGCATGATCCGGGCCTATTGCTGTTGGTCGGACGCTGTTACAAGGGACTTGGCAATTACGACGAAGCCCTCAAATACCTTGAACAGGCGGTTCGTTTTAAAAGGGAAGACGCTGAAGCACTGGCTGAGGTTGCCGACATAAACGCGCTGTTGGCGGAGACAAAGGCGGCAAAAGCCCTGTTCAGGGAAGCCTTTTTTTTGGATCCCGCGAAGATTGATATTCGATCTTTGGAATCTGGCCTTATCCTGCAACTGCGGGATAAAGTGGCCGCACTGGGCTACAGCGGCGAGGCCCTTTGCGAATGGATGCCTGTTTACGGCTATCTGTGGGGTGTGTTTTCGGTAAAGCGCGAATTAAAACAAATGGAAGTGGGCAGGTTAAAACAGTCGATTTTTACGCTTGAAGCCGAATGTGACGCGAACCCGGGCAAGAGGGAAACCTTAAAGCCCAGGCTTTTAAACCGTTATTTCTGGCTCATTGATCATTATGAAAATATTCACGAGGATCCTTCCTTAATCGAAGAGACCCTGTTAAAAATAAAAGTTACCGATCCGGATATTCACCAGATGTATACCGGGTAAATGAGGAGTGAAAGATTATGAGTGTTACTGAACCAACCGCGGCGCAAACTTTATCAGAGAGCGCGCAGGAGCTGTTGAAAAACCTGCAAGAGATGTTGAATGAGGAAAAGTGGACCAGGGCGAGTCTCAGTAACTATTCGACGAACCAGTTCAAGGAACTTGATACAATTCTTAAAAATGCCCGCGATGAGAAGGTTATTGACGAGCTTAAAAAGAACTGTGACGAGCACCTGACCCACACGAGGAACAGCATAATAGCCCTGTACCTTTCAGGGATGGTCGCCCTTTCCCGCCAAATCATCGACGACTCCGCGATGATAAACCTCGTGTCTATTTTTCTTGATAACCACAAATGGAACATTGTTAAATACCTTTGCGAAAGGATACTTGATTACGGGGAATCAAAATACGCCCTGCGTACCCTGGCGGATTGCTATAAAAATGACAACGAAGATGAAAAAATATACGGTATTTGGGAAAGACTTGTAAAGGTTGATTTTGAGGAAGCGGACATCGCCAAATCACTGGCTGAACACAATGAAAAACTTGGAAACAGGGAGGAGGCGATTGATTTCTACAAAAAAGCCCTTCACCGCTATATTAACAAGACGCATTTCGCGAATGTCCGTGAGATCTGGGAAAAACTGATCAACATGTACCCGGAAGACATTGACTTCTTCCTGCATATTCAGAAAAAAATAGCCAAGTCCATAAGCGAGGATAAAGCCGTAATTTTGCTGAATGAACTGTACGCGAAATACAGGGAAATCGACGTTGACGTCGCGATAAACATCCTTAAAATCGTCCTTGAATACGATGAAAAAGACGTACACGCGCGCAGGGAAATAATCGAGTGTTTCAGGAAAAAATACTCAAGCCACAGCCAGCTTGAGGAATACATCCGTGTTTCCAACCTTTCCCAGAATTACCGTGATGTTCACAAGGCGATTTCCGATTTTGAAAAACACATCGCCTTTGACAAGGGAAATTTTGTCTATCACCGCACATGGGGTGTAGGCCGTATTGCCGATATACAGGGCGATGAGATTCGCATTGACTTCGCCAAAAAAAGAGGACATTCAATGTCCCTTAAAATGGCGGTAGACGCCCTGCAGACCCTTACCAAAAATCACATCTGGGTATTAAAAGCGACAAGGAAAAGAGAAGATTTAAGAGAAAAGGTAAAGGACAGTGATGAAAATATAATCTGGACGCTTAAAACGATAATTAAAAGTTTTGGAAACTTCTGCGACATGAAAAGGATCAAGGCCGAGCTTTCCCCTGCCCTGCTTTCAGCCGGCGAATGGTCAACTTGGAACGGCAAGGCGCGTGAAATTCTAAAATCGAACCCTGATTTTGGCGTAAGCCAGGATAACATTGACGTCTTTATTGTGCGGGACAGGCCTGTAAGCGTGACGGAAAAACTCTACAACGAATTTAACGCACAGAAGAATTTCTTTGACCGCGCGTGCGCTATCCGCGATTATGTGAATAACAAAAAAGCCGATCCCGATTCCGATTATTTTGCCGAGATGTTTTCTTATTTTACCGGTTTTTTACGCTCTTCACAGAACACCGAATATACCGTAGCCTCGTATCTCCTTATAAACGAAATTGCCGCGAATAAAAATTATTCACACCTTAAGTCATCTCTTACGGTGAATTTCGCGGATATTTTTTCCGGTATCAGCGACGTTCCAGCCCTTTTTAAGAGCTTAAAAGATTCCAGGTTCAAGGAAGAGTTCCTTAACAATGTTAAACTGTTTATAGATAACTGGCCCTCAGTATATGTGAAACTTTTTCCCTTCGCCCTTTTACAGTCCATTATTACCCAACTTGAAAAAGAGGGGCATAAGGATAAACTTACCGTCATGTGTAATGACTGTTTTGATCATTTCCGTGAGGCAAGGGAAGCGGCGCTTTGGCTTTACAAGAACTCAAGGGAAACAGAATGGTTTAAAGCCGCCAATATCAGCTTTGAAAAACAGTTAATCACCCTTATTCACATTCTGGATATTACCTACCGCGACATTGAAAACCACAAGGATACAGTGGAAAACCGTAAAATCAACAAACTTGTGTATAACATTCTGTTCAAGGATGGAAGCCTCGCGTCCTTCTTTAGCGATGCCGATGAAGATACCATAATCAGAGTCTTCACCTTTATTAATGACGTTAAGGATCTGGACCCGCAGGACAAACTCAATCTGCGCTCAAAGATCCTCGACAAATATCCCGGCTTTAAATTTTTCGGCGACGTGGAAAAGAAAGTTACCAGGGGCCTTATGGTTACCCAGGCAATGTATGAAGAGAAAAAGAGGCAGCTCACCCATATCATGGATGAGGAAGTTCCCGCCAATTCCAAGGAAATTGAATACGCGCTGTCCCTTGGCGACTTGCGTGAAAACGCCGAATACAAGGCGGCGAAAGAAAAGCAGGAACAGCTCAATTCCCAGATTGCCAAACTCAAGGAAGATATTGAAAGAGCGCAGCTCTTCGATCCAAACTCCGTCAGCACATCCAGGGTTTCCTTTGGCACAAAGGTTACGCTTCACAATGAATCAGCCGGGATACAGGAAGAATACACTATTTTGGGACCATGGGAATCCAACCCGAATAACAACATTATTTCCTATCTTTCTCCATTTGGCAGTGCTATACTTAACAGGGTACCCGGTGAGAAATTCGAATTTGTAATAAATGACGAAAGAATTTCCTATTTGGTAGAAAGAATAACACCGGCTGAAATTTAGGGGTGATCATGAAAAGAAGCGTTCTGGCGATAATACTTATTTTAGGCGCGCTCTTTTGCGCGTCAGGGCAAAATTCTTCTCCCATTGATCTGATACTGCTGTTGGATACTTCATCAGGCATGGCTTCATCTTATGATACGGTCAGCGACTATATAACCGGCACCTTCCTTTCGGAATTCCTGCGGGTGGGCGACACCTTTCACCTGATAACTTTTTCCGGCTCTCCCAGGCTGGATGCCGCCCGCCGTATAGAAAGCAGGGGCGATGTCGAAACCATAATCGGACGTATACTGATCCAGTACCCCGTGGAAAGCGGAAATGACGCGGCAGCCGCAATAAGATACGCGGAAGATTACGCGGCATCCCTGCCCTCCCGCCCCAAAAAAATCGTCATGATCGGTACGGGCGTCCCCGATATAAACAACTTAATAAGCGCCGCAAGACAGAGGCTGTCTTCAAGAAACGCTTCGCTGGATTTTGTTCCTGTCACTCCCGGACAGCCCCTGGCGAACCTTCCGTCTTCGGGACGCGCTCCCGCTGTAACGGCAGCCGTTTCATCAACACAGAGTCCCGCGGCGGCTCCCACTACACAGACGCAACCACAAGCTCCGTCGCCTTCAACGCCAACAACGCCTGCGCAGACTTCACAGCCTCCGTCAACTTCACAAACTCCGTCTTTACCGGCGCCCTCAACGCCAACAACGCCTGCGCAAACTTCACAGCCTCCGTCAACCTCACAAACTCCGTCTTCACCGGTGACCTCAACGCCAACAACGCCTGCGCAAACTTCGCAGCCTCCGTCAACAACTTCACAAACTCCATCTTCGCCTGAGCCGCAAACAGAGGTACAGCCGTCTGCCGGTACTTCCGGCGCGGGCAATGAAAGCGCATCTTCCCTCTCCGGGGAAACTCAAACAGGCGTGCCCTCACAGCCCGTGGAAACCGCCGGTACAGGTACAGTTCAACCGCAGGAACCACCTGCCGCAAGAGAGGCACAAGGCGCCAATAATCAGGCGGTTACCTCTACGCCAAGATCAGCGCCAAGATCGGAAACAACAGGGACGAGCATATTTTCTTCTTCCCTGCCGTTGATTATTGGAATTATCATCCTTGTACTCTTGATACTGGGCTTGATAATATTTTTCGCGTCACGTAGATCGGGATCAAGCCCAAATCGTGTGGTGACTCCCGTTTCATCATCCAAAACATCCAAAATTGAGAAGAAGGAAAAAGAGGATATACAGCCGGTTGCCAATCACAGCAGGGAGCTTTCAAGTTACGCGGCTGGTCAGAATAAACAACGCACCACCCCATACGCGAACAGACCGTTAAAAACAGAAAACGCTGCGGCCCCCGTAATAAATCCTCAAGGCCCCCTCCTCCTCAATCTTTTTGTTGAAGATCAAAATACCGCAATCGGCAAGCGAAACATTCATTCTTTGAAATCAGGTTACAGCCTTACAGTCGGCGGAGGAAAATCGGATTTTCTTATATTCCTGGTACCCATGCCGCCAAATATCGGTGAGTTAAGCAGGAACGGAAGCCAATGCACCTTTATCCCGCGCAAGCCAAAATACTTTCCGGATCTTGGCTCCAGCGAGTTAAGGGACTGCATAAACAAGACAATACGCGTCATTTCCGATAAAAATTATGAACTGCGTTTCAGATTTGAAATATATAAAGATCCGCTGGAAGAGTTAAACAAAACGCTTCATTCGGTTAGAGTACCGGGCTGACAAGGACGCCGTAACCCTTATCTCCCGTAAGCCTTCCATCCCTCATTACAAACCTGCCTCTGACAATGGTCACGACAGGCATCCCCTGTACTTCCATTCCGTCATAAGCGCAGGTTTTGCTTTTTGAATGAAGGCGACTGACATCGATTTTACTTTTCATATTCATATCGACAATTGTAAAATCGGCGTCCGCGCCGGGAAGCAGGTTTCCCTTTTGGGGATAGATACCCCATATTTTTGCCGGCGCTTCGCTTGCAAGGCGTACAAAATCGTTTATGGAAAGCCTGCCCTTATTTACCTCATTTAAAAATAGGGGAACAAAAGTTTCCACCCCGCAAAGTCCCGCCGGCGCTTCCCAGATCGGCAGTTCTTTTTCACCGGCGGCATGAGGAGCGTGATCGCTTGCTATCATGTCGATAATCCCCCTGCCCAAAGCGTCCCAAAGACCCTTACGGTGAATTTCATCTCGGACAGGCGGATATACCTTGTGTACGCCGTGATTTGCGTCCAGCAAAAGGTAATGAGGGCAGGTTTCGGCGGACACGTGTATGCCCTTATTTTTAGCTTCTTCTATCAAGAGCGCTCCGTCTCTTGACGTAACATGGTGGATGTGTATCTTCGCCCCCGTGTATTGCGCGTAACATAGAGCCTTTTGAATAGCCAGAACCTCGGATACTACGGGTCTTGCGTCCGCCAGCAATTGACCGGCAGGCGCGTCGTTTCTCTTTTTACAGATGGAAGTAAAGTGCGAATTTATTTCGCTGGTTTCCGCGTGAAAGCCAATCCTCATGCCGGCTCTGGCACATTCGCCTGTCTTTTCAAATAACACGCCGTCGCCGGGAGCCGCTATATCTCCTGTTGAAGTCCCAAGAAAAACCTTGAAGGCCAAAGCCCCCGCTTTTTTCAGGCCGTCAATATCGCAGTTTCCATCAGCAAGCAGGGCAAAGAGGGCGAAATCAATAAAGGACTTTTCTTTGGCTATGCGGGTCTTTTCGTTAAAACGTTCAACCGTGGAAGTAACAGGCAGTACGTTTGGCATATCCGCGATAAGGGTAATTCCCCCAAAAGCCGCCGCCATCGAACCGGATTGGAAATCCTCTTTTTCGGTAAGCCCCGGATCGCGAAAATGCACGTGCGCGTCGATAATGCCCGGCAGAATAAATTTCCCCTGCGCGTCATAAACATCGTCGGCGGTATCGAGGGCGTCCAGTTTTCCGGTCAGTACAATTTTCCCGTTACTGACAGCTACATCGCCCCTGAAACTTTCCGCCGGGGTAACAAGGGTTCCGTTTTTCAAAATCAAGTCGTAGCGCATACTCTATTATAAAGTCTTAACCGTAAAAAAGACACAGGCCGTAAACCTTCTCCACTCCGCCGTCTTTTAGCGCCGAGGAACACACTTCCATTGTAGAGCCTGTTGTGACCACATCGTCAATGATAAGGGCAATTTTCGGCGCTTTTTTGTACAAATAGATTCTACCCTTCAGGTTTTCCATTCGTTCGGCGCGGCCTAGTTGCTTCTGTACTTTCGATTTTCGTCGTTTCAGGCAACGGCAATAAACCCTGTCTTTGCCGCTTTTTTCAAGACGTTTTACAAGGTAGTCTATCTGATCCCATCCTGAGTTTTTTATCTTTCCCGGTCTCGGCGGAACGGGAACAATACACGCGTCTTTCAGAACAGGATCGGAGTCAAGAACTTCCAGTATTTTCTCCGTGAAAAAATCAGCCAGCGCAAGGTTTTTGGTAAACTTGTACGACGTCAATAATTTTCGGAATTTTCCCGTATATGGAAAAAGTGTCCACAGGCGGTCGTAACTTTTTTCCGACTCATTACGGCACGAAAGGCAAACGTCCCTCTCCGATATGAGCGGTTTTCCGCATAAATTACACTTCTCCCCACGGGCACAGGCTATCCCCAAACGGCACTGTTCGCAAAGCCCGTACCGTATCTCGTTCATGCCGGTTAAAAAACCGCCGCACAGAGGACAAACCGCAGGGAAGAAAAAGTCCTTCACCAGAAAAAGCAAATGTCTTATTAAGCTCATACCCCTTATACGGCGCGAGTATGCAGGGCGCTTTAGTGAACAGGTAATTTTCCATAAAGGCTTCATAAGTATTGACAATCAACATAAAATGGAAAATAATTGGCTTTACATTGGCTGTTTTCTGGTGGAAAATTCATAGAAGAAATAAATGAAAGGTTATACTTGTTTAATAGCCGCGGCGCTGCCGTTTTTACTCACTGTTACGGCTTTTGCCCAAAATGCCGCAGCGACTGACGAAGGGTTCGCAGGCCGGTTCCGCGCCAATTATGTTACTACCTTTTACAATACCGATTCAGGCGGCTTTCCAAGCAACGAGGCAAACGTCGTGCTGCAGACCACAGACGGCTTTATATGGTTTGGCGGGTTTAACGGACTCATCCGTTACGACGGCAGAAAATACACGCAGTGGAACGCGGTCTCCCCTGACGACTTTACCAGCTCTAACGTACGCAGTCTGTACGAAAGCGATAGCTTCCTTTGGATAGGCACAAACGACAAGGGACTGTTCTCGTATAAAAACGGCGTCTTTAACGTTTATGACAAAGCGACGGGCGCGCCGTCAAACATGATACGCTGCATTACGGGCAGGGCGGACGGCATGATTTTCTGCGGCACTCCCGACGGCCTTTTCTATATTGACGGCGAAAGAAACATCAGGACTGTAAACCTTGATACGGCGATACAGCCGTTTGTCATTTCCGTAGCCGCGGATGCGCATAACAACATATTTGTAATATTAAACACCGGGGAGCTTCTTTGCTTTACATCGGACTCAAAAACAGTACAGTACCCCTTCGGCTCGCGCTTCATGGTAGTTTATGTTTCAGGCGGCAGAATTTTCGCCGGTACGCAGGACGGCGATGTCATCATCACCGAATTTGACGGCAATAACTTTACAGCCCCTGTTGTCAGGCAGACGCCCAATCTGAACATATCGTCGTTTTATGAAGATTCACTTGGCTTAATCTGGCTCACATCGGAAACGGGTATCGGCTTTTTGGACGACGGCATGGATTACCACCACATGGGAAACCCAAGCGGTTTCGGTTTGTATTCAAGCATAATCGAGGACTATGAAAACGGATATTGGATAACGGGCACGAAGGGAGGGATTGTCAAGTTTTCAGTCAGCGCGTTTACCGATCTTAACGCGCTGTACAATTTTCCGACAGGCTCGGCAAACGCCGTTTTAATTGACGACGGAAAAACCTATATCGGAACGGACAGTAATCTTTACATTCTTGATGAAAACGGAAAACCAGTATTAACAGACTTTAGCGGAAATTTTAACGGACGGGTGCGCGGAATCTTTCGCGATTCGCGCGGAAACATCTGGATTTGCACGTACACCGGCAGGGGGGCGGTACGCTTTAATCCGCAGACAGGCGAATACAAAAACTTTACAACCGCGGACGGGCTCGCATCTGAAAGAACGCGCAGTTTCGCGGAACTTCCGGGCGGAGTTATTGTTATCGGCACCGCCACAGGCGCGAGTTTTATAAGGGGCGACCTGGTGATCAGCGCGGGCGAGGCTTTCGGCACTGATATTCCGCTGGATCTTCCCACCATTACCGTTCTGTCTTTATGCACCACCGCTGACGGCACTTTATTTATTGGCACCGACGGCAGCGGCGTTTACGCCGTAAACAAAAACGGCTCGATACATTTCATGGAAGAAGACGGACTGACAGGCGGGGTGATTTTGCGCCTGTTCACCAACAGCAAGACAAACGGCGTGTGGGTTTCCCCGTCAAACGGCCTGTGCTACATAGACGAAAATAAAAAAGTGCGCGTAATAGAAAAAATCCCTCCCTATGCTATTGTTGACATACTTCAGCACAACAACGAGCTTGTCCTTCTTACCTCGTCGCTCATTATTCGCACGGACTCTGACTCTCTCCTCGATCCTTCTTTGCCTTTCGCGCCTGTCGCTGTTGGAAGATCTTCGGGGCTGTCCGCGTCTATCAACGCCAACGCGCGCAATTATATCACCGGCGGCAGCGAGCTTTATTTCTGCTGTGACTCAGGCGTAAAGAAATACAATTTTGAAAGTACCCTTTCGGCTGTTATTCCATACGCAGGCATAACAAGAATCGATATAGACGGCACGGAGTATACGGATTTTTCCGATCTTATTCCGCTTGAGCGTGACGCGTACCGCCTGACGATAGAGATGTCATATTTATCATTCGGACTTTTGGACAACGCGGTAATGTACTACATTCTTGAAGGGCAGGATAACGAGGCGCATCTTATGCCGAAAACCGGCAGCCTTGACGTGTCATACACAAACTTGAGGGGCGGCAAATATACCTTCCGTGTCTGGACAGAAAATTTCAGCGGGATCATAGGCAGTCTGATTGAAGTAAAATTGCAAAAAGAATTGAAGCCGCTGGAACACCCGGTAGTATGGTTTTCCATTGTGTTCATTGGGATTACGGCAATCACGCTGGTGTTCGTTCTTATCTACAGCCAGAGAGCCCGGATGTATGAAGCAAAACAGCGGCAACTGGAAGAGCACAGCGTCATTCTTGAAAAAACGGTGAAGGAGCGCACACAGGAACTGAAGGAACAGACAGAAATAGCGGTACAGGCGAACCGCGCCAAAACCGAATTCCTTGCTACTATGAGCCACGAGTTACGCACGCCCCTGAACGCGATAATCGGCTTTTCCGAGATTGAGCTGAGAAACAGACAGGATGAAGCTTCCCGGGACAATATCGCCCATATATACCATTCGGGTTCGTATCTTCTGGAGATTATCAACGATATTCTGGACATTCCCAAAATCGAATCGGGAAACATTGATATTGTTCCGGC
>JGI24698J34947_10000604_pt1 | contig 17193 bp, 10 predicted proteins | sample TergutMp193P3_FD_34947 | JGI IMG/M metagenome (IMG submission 34947) | reverse complement strand
CGTCAGATAAAATGCTTGCCTATGCACTGGATTACTTTCGGGATCATCTGGAAACCACATTGAACAGGGCGCAGGAAGAATTGGATGCCGCCATTGAAAGGCATGGCGCCATTGAGGCGCAGACCAAAGAGATCGAGCAAAACAGGCAGGAGCTTGGAAAACTTTCCACAGACTTGATACGGTTTATGAATGTCATGAATACTGTGGGAGACTGACAGGAAATGCCAAAGAGAGTCGCGAATGCGGAGACCATAAGACGGTTTAACTGTTTACAAAAGACCGTTACAAGCGCTCTATTGGCATTGGAAGGAAAGGAGGATTCGCAGTATCATAAAAACACAGTAGCGCATTTAAAAGAAATGAATGATACTATAACAAAATACGGCGAGCTCATATATGGTGATAGAAATCCGACCGTCGGTGTTTTCGGGTGCCCAAGCCGGGGAAAATCGACCCTTTTGAATGTCCTTCTTGGTTTTAATATATTGCCCATGGAAGGATTGCCGGGAACAACCCGGTTAGGCACCTATATCCTTAACAATGATGATAAAAAAACATCGGAGGATCCATACAAGATAACCGTAACATATAAACAACGCAAGACATTCAAGTCTTACTACCGTGCCCTTGAGGATGACGTAAGATCCCTTCTGGAAAACCTATCCAAAGAGGCAAACGCCGAAGACTCCGATATTCAAAAGATAGAGGTAGAAGGCCCATTCAGGTCTTACTTAGGCGATGACATAGTCTTTGTTGATACCCCCGGCGTTGAGCCGGGCGCGAATGAGGAGAAGCTTAAACGCGCCGGTATGAAAAATGATTATGTAGCGGACAAAGACCGTGCGCTTGAAATTCTTTCAAATGTTGACATTGTTATTTTCTGCATGAGGTATGACGATCCACTGACCAAGGATAAGGTCTTTTATAACGATCATATAAAAGAATTAGATCCAATAAATGTCATAACCTGTTCCGACCAAAGGGATAAAGGCGTAACAATTGACGAGCTAAAAGAACAAGTACGAAAAGATTACGACCTGGTGATAAATGATACAGTGGCCGTTTCGTCAACAGAGGCGCTTCAGAAACTGAAACTAAACGCCCCCAAGAACAAAGAAAAAGACATTAATAAAATAGTCGAAGCAGAATTTACCAGTGATAACCTTGAAGGCTTTAAAGAACTAAAAAGGAAAATTCTCAAAAAAACCGGGAACGAAGATATTGACAGTATAAAAAAGAAGATCGATAAATTTGAAAAAGAATATTTAAAACTAAGGGAAGTTGCCGAAGAAAATAAAATCGATCTTCCCAAATTGAACAGATCCTGGGAAAGAGGAAAAACAGTAAAAAATATAGCGATAATTCTTGGCCTTGTCTTTCTCGCGGCTCTCGTTGCCCCGCAAATCCTGCAATTATCCAGGGGAACTGTTTTGCAAAATGTTACCATTGCCCCACAGGAAAACCTGCCAAATAATATCCAGTATACAAGAAACAATAATACCATTGTCATACCACGAGGCGCGGAACTATGGTTAACCGCCGTAAAGGAGCCCCGTAACGCCAAACTAGAGAATGTGGATTGGACAGTAGACAATGGAAGCGTTGTTTCATTAACAAAAAATGATACACAGGCTACAATCAGGGCGTTAGCAATTGGAACAGCCAAGGTTTATGTATATGCTGACGGGGCGTACATGAATTACATAACCATTACTGTAACAAGGAACCCCAGTGATTATGTCCCCGTAGAAAGCGTCAGGTTCGATCCGCCACCCAGGCCTTTAATCGTCGGCGCCGCAACGTATACTTTAAACAAGATAATACTCCCTGGCTACGCTTCCACCCAGACCGTTACATGGAGATCCGGCAATCCATCTGTGGCCGCAGTTGACAGGTACGGCGTGGTAACCCCGTTAAGCGCGGGAACTACTGAAATTACCGTTACCACCGATGGGTATAATGCAAACGGCTATAGGCTTACATATACCGCGCGAATAACCGTAGAAGAAATACTATTAACGCTCAGAAACCTGGGAATTCCCACAGCCGGGACAACGCAGGCAATGCCCGAAAGAAATCCTGAAACCAACCGCTTTACCATCAGTAACACCAATCCCAATGCACGATTACTGGTTGCCCAGGAAGGCAGAATTGCAGGCGCTACCATCGTCTATCTTGATCGGCAATTTGGCGCCAATGCGTCTATCAGCGCCCGCGTGCGGATAATCGAGCGGAGAACCAACAGCAATGAAAACGGCGTATTTATGGGCATGATAAGCACGACAGGGGATGATGTCAGATTTGTAGGGATGAAGGCATCTGTTACCGGCCAAAAACGCGTTTATTCTTCCGGAACGGGTGTTACCCCCATAAATATATCACAGAAGCTGATCGCCCAGGGCGGCAGCGGGTGGCTGGACGATGCAAACGATATTGTTTCAATTAACGGCGCCGCTATTCCATACGATGAAGAATTTATCCTTGAAGTAATACAGACAGGCAATCAAGGCTTTACGGTAAATTTACGAAACAACAATACCGGGGTGATTATCGCATCCGGCAACAATTATATTAATTTACAAAATACGGTTCCGGGGTTTATTATCGCCAATGCCACAGTTGAAATTTCCCAAATTTTGGTTAAAAGCGGTAACAACGCTGTTTTCTCAACTATTGAGTCTGCCCCCATACTGATTCCGCCGGAAACGATTGGGTTTACTTATCCGTCTTCCATTGCCGGTACATATCCTGACTTTACATTCGAACACTCAATAGCCGAAGGAAACAATTCCCGTACATTCGGTGCGAGCGTACTGCCGCCAAGGGCCCTGCAGAATATTGTATGGGCAATAGACGGGGCAAACGCAACGCTTTCATCCACTTCCGGGCCAAGCGTAACGGCGAGATTTCCCCAGACAGGGACAGTAAAGGTAACCGCAAGCGTGGCGGATGTCCCGGACATATCGGCCACATTGACAATAAATGTTATCAACACCGTGATTCCTGTAAGCGGGGTTAGCGTCAGGGCAGCCGATGGTGCAGTCGCGATTACAGCGGGCGGCAATCCGGTGCAATTCTTTGCGGATCCTGTTCCCGCAAACGCCACGACCCCCCCAGGCTATACTTTGAGAATAAACAATTCCGACGATTATGATACAAGCAGTAACGCAATAACGGGCGCAAGGATAAGCTCCGCCGGATACCTTACCGTAGATCAATCTTATGACTCATCCTCTATCTGGGTTTTCGCCGCATCCAATGCCGATCCCAGTGTGCGCTCTTCGCTGGAGTTCACCGTTGTATCCAATGATGCGCCTTAAGCCCGCCGCGATTGCAGGAGGTTTAAAACAATTCCCCCTGGCTGCCCTTATTCTCATCAAAGGCATGTATAAATTCAAAGACCTTGTCGGTGTCGCAAAGGATATTGTGTTCCACGCAGATGCTCTGAAATAGCGCCATGAGTTCCCTGCTGTTATCGCACGTGATGACATAATTATTGCCGTATTTTTTTTCATATTGGGTCCGCAGCCCGGGGAAATGAATGTCGAGTTTTTTGTAAAAATATTCCCGGTCGCCTTCCCGCAGGGTCATGCCCATCCCGAAGCAGAGTATGCCATGGACACCGGCTTCAACGCAGTAGTGCATAATTCCCCTGAGATTTTCCGCCGTGTCGTTGATGAACGGAAGGATGGGGCAGAGCCAGACGACGGTCTTTATCCCGTTGTCCCGCATGGTTTTCAGCACCTCAAAACGTTCCCTGCTTGTGCAAACATTGGGCTCGAGTATCTTGCAGAGCCCCTCGTCAAAAGTGGTGAGGGTAATTTCCACCACGCATTTTGCCTTCCGGTTTATGCTTTTTAAAAGATCCAGGTCCCGGAGTATAAGATTTGATTTTGTCTGGATCGCAAGGCCGAAGCCGTATTTTTCGATCAGTTCAAGGCAGGCTCTTGTGATTTTGAGGCTTTCATCAAGGGGGATGTAGGGATCGCTCATCGCCCCGGTTCCGATCATGCAGCGTTTTTTGCGCTTGCTTCGCAGTCTTTCTTCAAGCAGGCGCGGGGCGTTGATCTTGATTTCCACATCCTCAAAATCGTGTTCGATCTTGTAACAGACGCTTCTTGAGTCGCAGTAAATACAGCCGTGGACACAGCCCCGGCAGAGGTTCATTCCGTTCGTTGGGGAAAGGATCCCTTTTGCCTCTTTGAAATGCATTATTCCATTTTCAGCGATTCCAGCCTTTCCAGTGCCCAGAAGGTGTATTTTCGAATCCGGTTATCCGGGTCTGCTTTAAGTTGTTCCAGCATCTCCTGGCTTTGGGAACTTTTCAGTTTTTCCAGGGCTTTTACCACGGCCACCCGCACTTCCTGGTCGGGGTCTTTTGCTGCCATGACAAGGCCGCGGAAAGCGGGCAGGGTATCAAGAAGCGAAAGCGCTTGAGCAGCTTCCCTTCTGACTTCCGCGTTCCTGTGTGAAAGCCGCCTTTTTACCCTGTCTACATATCCTGTCTCTTCCAGAATTTTTACAAGGTATGGCTTGAGGGACGCGACTTCGTCTTTTAGAATTTCCAGAATCCACGGCTCGGCTTCTTTTCCCTGAGCCTTGAAAACAGGGATCAACTTTTCCCTGAGCTGCGGTTCGGCGTCCTTGAATATTTCGACTAACTTGGTAATGTCACGTTTTGACGTTCTCATAGCGAGGGCTTTTACCGCATGTTCGCGGAATTCGTCCGAGGAGTCCAGGACGTTAACAAGAATCGGAATGCCTTCCGCGTTTGTTGACTGTCCCAACCCCGTAATAACGCTGATTTTGACGGTATCGGTTTCGTTTTCATCGGTCGTGGTTTTTTTCAGTATTTCCATGGCCGCAGCGTTGCCGTGCTTCGCGATTACTTCTGCGGTAGCAATGCGTACCCTTTCTACCGGATCGCGAAGCATGGATGTTTCCTGATTAAGCAGGCGGATTTCACCGAAACCCAAAAGCGCCTTGATTGCCGCAACCCTAACATCAGGGTCAACGTCTTTCAGGGAAGCCTTGATCTCTTTTATAAAACTCTCGTTTTTAATAATGGGAAGAATGGTAATTAGTGATGCGCGTATTTTTGCGTCGGGAGAAGCAAGCAGCATCCCCGCTTTTTCCTCAAACATATCCCTGGGATGGCTTGCGATAAGGCTGGCAAATCCTTCGGCTTCATCCGGGATGAAGGTTGGAAGGCTTTCCAGTATCCTCTGGAGGCAGAACGGCAGTTTCAGGTGCCCCATGATTTTTAGGGCCGAGATGCGTACCATGTGCGGATATTCGGCGCGGTTGCCGTCAAGAATACGGAATACTTCCGGTAAAACGATATCCGGGCTGAAGCTTCCAAGAAGCCGCACAAGTCCTTCCCGGTCGGGAAAGGCGGTGTTTTCGAGAAAACGGAAAAGAATGGCGGAAAACATTGACTCGGCCTTTTTGGGAATTGCGGGAAGAAGATATTGCAGGAAGTCAGGGGCCATTTCCTTGCCGTAAAGCTCTTCCCTCAAAAGTTCAAATGCCTTTACATTTCCGTTGGTGACAACGGCTTCCAGCGTTTTTGTATAGATTTCGACGATTGACGGATCTGTTTTCCTGTCTTTAAAAAAGGCAAATACCTTTTCTTCCAGATAGCAAACATCTTCGGGTGTTCTGTCCGAGTCGGATAAAAGACGGGCGGCTGTCAACAGGGGAGCCCCGTCGCCGGTCTCGTAGTTCCTTAAAAAACCTGATACGTTTACCTCCAATGCTTTCTGCAAGAGGTTTACGCTTTGTTCTATACCGTTTGGATCGTCCAGGGTGTTTTTCGCTAGATATGAGGAAAGGGTTCCGTATTTGTCAAGGAAAGCAGCCGCGTGATAGCGAAGTTCCTTGTCATCGTTTTCAAGGGAAGTCATCGCGAAAGTCCTGTCTTCCTGGCTGGAGGGATCAAGTTGTTCCAGTATCCGGGCTGTTTCTTCCGCAGTGAGATCTTTTTCATTCAAACTGTAGGTATCGGTAAATTCCCTGGCGATGCGTTTACGCGCCGTCTCACGCACTTCGTATACGGGATCATGGATGAGTTTGTCCCACAGTACGTTCCAGGTTTTTTCCTTTTCGGAAGTAAAATTATTCGTCAGGATTTTTCTTATAAGAGGATGAGGATCCATAAGACCTTCCTCAAGAACCTTTTCCGTCAGGACATCCTTGTCAAGAAGCAGCATCTTGTAGGCGAAATAGCGGGTATACCACTCGGACTCGCTTGTTAATTCACGAAGAAGCGGTCCCTGGGTCTCGATGAAACTTGCTGAAGCAGTCGCTTCAGGCGCTGAAGCAGTTGTTTCAGCGGCGCAAAAAGCCGGATCAAATTCCTCACCCCTGCATGTTTCACCCAAAAGCCGTATGATTTTTTCTTCGCCTGAGTCCTTCACCCATTTGAAAAAGAAGTCGCGAAGACGCGGATGCGAAGAGGTGGCAATGAAAGCCTTAAAAACGTTTGCTTCCGGGCAGTATAAAAGGACGCGCCGGAGGTCGGATGGGGACGGTAAGACCGAATCGGTCAGTTTTTGTACCCACTTGTCGGCAAGGCCCGTGTCGCGGACAATCTGCGGTCCCATATGCCGTGAATACCTTTCCATGCGACCGGAGTAGCGCACAAGCCTCTCTGCGGGATACTTCAGTTCAAAATCTTTCAGCGCTTCTTCCGCATGGTCAGCATCCTGCGCCTGGATAATCTTTTTCAGGCGGGACTTGAAAATCCTTACGCGTATGAACCACACCAAAAAAACAACAAGAAGAATTAAAGCCGCGGCCACAACGGCATAAGCCCAGACAGGGATGTTTATTCCAAGCAATGAATTTAAATAGTTTGTCATGGTTACCTTCTTAATTTACTGCTATTATATAGTTCTTTACTTCCCCTCGTCAATGGTGCCTACTGTTATTGAGCCCGATTAATACGGTATAATATAATCTGAAATCATTAAAAACGAAGAAGGGGAGAAAAATGAATACAATCGAAATAATCCAGGGGTCTAGTCCTGATGAGTTGTTCAACAAAATTTGGAGTGAAAAACCGGAAACTGTCGCGAGGGTTCTATTGTGTATGGAATATCAAAAAGCCCCTTTGGTTTTTGAGAAATTTTCATTGCAATCGCAAATTCCTGTTCTTGTGGGTATCTACGATATTAAGGCGATAAACCCTGAAGAACTTTCAAAAATAGACGAATTATTGACAGGGCAGCCGTCCTCTTCAACATATGAAAACGGATTGGCAAAAGGTGGAATCGATGCCGTTGTTGAGCTTTTGAATTTTACTCATAGAGATACATACAGGGAAATAATGGCGACTCTTGAGGAAACACATCCGGAATTTGCGGATGAAATATTGAAGAAGATGTTCGTTTTTGAAGATATAGTCATGCTGGATAATGATTTTTCAAAAACCGCCTTGCAAATGATTGATGATCATGATTTGGCAATAGCATTGAAGGGCGTAGATACTGAGATACAGGACTGGATATTCAGAAAAATAACGGAGACACGGGCCCTGGCAATAGAAAACGAAATGTCTGAAACGGGACCCGCGAGAGAGGCGGATGTAAAAGAGGTGCAATATAAAATTTTTAAGTTTATCCGCAAACTTAAAATAGAAAAAGAAGCGAAGGCAGAAAAATCATGGCCTTCTATGGATTTAATAAAACGTATTGAAGAAGCTTTGGCTTCAGGGGAACTTGACACAGTAACGTATTACCCGGGCAGGATAACTGTTCAAGACATGCGGCATCTAATTGGCGACGCATTTCAAAACCGCCAGGATGATTTTCAAAAAATACGGCGGCTTAAAATTATGGGGAAAGATCTGCCTGCCGCTGCCCTGCTGTTTGAAACGGGAAAAATCGAAGAGCTTGAGATTTTTGGCGAATTCGACGGAGAATTACCGTCATGGATACACAACGAATCTTCCCTGCGCTCGCTTTCAATTGTTTATACAAAAATTTCCTCGCTCCCGGACTGGATTGGTGATCTGCATTGCCTTACAAAACTTTCGCTTTCATTTAACGAGCATCTTGAAACATTGCCCGGCAGCATAGGCAATCTGGAAAACCTCGAAGACCTTTATATTTTTTCTTCGCCTTCAAAAAGCCTCCCCGAAAGCATGGGCAGCCTAAAGAACCTTCGAAGGCTTGTTCTCAAAAATTGCCTTGTGGAAAAACTGCCCAATTGGAGTGGCGCCGACAACGGGTTGCCGCTGCAATCCCTCACCGAGCTTACATTGAAAGGCAACAAGTGCCTGAAGGCATTGCCCGATGGCATTGGCAACTTAATAAATCTTCAAACTTTTTCCCTGGATAAATCCCCTGTAAGAAAACTCCCCAATGGCATGGGTAACCTAAAGAATCTGCAATCTTTAAATATCCACGGAACGCATATGGAAGAAGTGCCGGATTGCATTGGCAGACTGCAATCCCTTAAAGAGCTTTCACTGTCCTATAACAGATACCTGAAAACGCTGCCCGACAGCATAGGCAATCTTGAGAACCTTGTTCATTTTGATATCAGCGATACATTAATAGAAAAACTTCCCGATACCATCGTGAACTGTGCCGCACTGGAATCTGTTGATATTAATCGGACAAGAATATACTCGGTTCCTGATTTTATTAAATCCATCAAAAATTTCAACGACAATATGTCAATTGAAAAAATCCCGGCGCTGACCAATTGGCGGGGAAGTTCCGTTTCTTACCGCTGTTTTTGCAATAGCTATTATAAACTTGCCGAAACCATACTCGGCTTTAATGATAAGGCAAGACGCGAGGGTCTTTTGGCGCTGGAAGAAGAACTGGAGTATGTTACCGAGGATTTTTTCAAGATGGGATTAAGGTTGGTTGTTGACGGAACGGATGCCGTATATATCAGGAAGATTCTGCAAACCAAACTTGAACGGGAACACGATTTTTACCGGAAAAAACTTATGGAAGTGGCGATGGAAGGTATTTTAAAAATACAGGCCGGGGATTCGCCAAAATCTATTGCCTTCCTGTTCGCCTCCCTCGTGAATATAGAAAACAACCCGCTTGCCGCTGCCTGCGCGAAATACCTTTCCGGCGACACTGCCGCGCTTGACAATATTGATTTTTTGGCGGCGATACAAGATGAGGAAGAACGCGAAGAAGTCCGATTTATAAAGCGCGCATTGGAACTAAGTGAAATATCGCGCAGGGAAGGGCTTTTGGCCCTTGAAGGTCACATTGATCATAACGGGATTGCCGCCCGGGACGTGTTTGAATACGGCATCGTACTTGCTATTGACGGCTGGGATGTAGCCGCTATCTCGGAGATCCTCGATAACTTGATCGCGCACGAAACAGACCCCGTAAAGAAGAATATCAGCCAGGCAAAAAAGGAAGCCGTCTTATTGATAAATGACGGCGTCAATCCAAGGATCCTTGTCAATATGTTATGCGCTTTTTTTGACGAAGGCATTGCCGAAGAAATCAGCAAGCTTTTTGATGATTAAAGGATATTTACAATTCCCTTAACTAAACCCCACTACATTGTATATCTGTATCGGCTTTACCTTGCCCTTGACCTGTACCGGTTGTCTTTCCTCAAGGCGGAACATGTCCCCAAGCTGGTTTCGTGTTTCCCTGGAGATGATGACTTCATCAGCTCCCGCAACGCCCTCCAGCCGTGCTGCGAGGTTAACGGTATCGCCGATAACCGAATAGTCCATCCGCTGTACGCTTCCAAGGTTTCCCGCTACCAGCGGGCCCGTGTTGACCCCTATCCCGATGCGGAGCCGTGAAGCCTCTTTCTTAAAGAATTTTCTCCTGCTCGAGGAAACCATTTTCTGTATGGAAAGGGCGCAGGAAACGGCGTTAATCGCGTCGTCTCTCTCCGGTGGCATTGGGACACCCCATACGGCCATGATACAGTCGCCAATAAATTTGTCGATGTAGCCTTTGAATTTTACAACGTGGTCAACCGCTTCGCTAAAATAATCGTTCAGGATTTCCACAATTTGTTCAGGTTCGCGTTTTTCTGAAAAACTTGTATACCCGCGTATGTCGGCAAAGAACACCGTCGCTATTCTCTTGTCCCCTCCAAGTTTTACTCCATCGGGGGAATCCATCAGGCTTGCCAAAACTTCCTGTGACATATAGCGGCAGAACATATCCTTAATTACGCGCTTTTCCTCGGTCACGACATTAACAGTCTGCTTCAATTCATTTTCCAGGGTCTGGTTTGTAAAAAGAAGGGTTAATCCTTCCTTCTTGCCGCGTGGTGTTTTTAGGGATGTAACATTGAGGGAGTAATCCAGTTCCTTCTCTTCCGAGCGGTATATTCCTTCCAGACCCAGGACTTCGGTTCCCTCTTCCAGACACTTGATAATTGTCTTTAACGATTTTGAGGAAAGCGAATTGCGGAATGTGTTTTCCAGACTGCGGCCCAGATCGCCTTCTACAAGCCCCATGGCCTGCGCCGCGGCTTCATTGAAATAGTATATATACCCCGTTGCGTCGGTGGTAACGACCATGTTGGTCATGGAATTAAAAACGTTATCCTGATACCGCTCAAGGGAGTCGATTTTTTTTGAAGATTCCCGCGTCTCGCCAAAGAGCCGCGAGGTCTGCATTGCGCCGCCCGCAAGTTTCGTGTAGGAATCCAGGAAGTGAAAGCGGCGGCGGTTAAAGAAACAGGGTGTCTGCGATCCGGCAAACAAAACGCCTATCTCACGGGGCGGGCTTACAATCGGGAGCGCCATCCCGCTTTTCATCGCGGGATGGATAAGGGTTTCACTTAAGAAGTGCGGAATCTCCCGTTTTTGCGCGGCGCGTTCACCTGAAGCGTCTTTTTCCAGAGCCTGTTTATTGTTATAAATCAGGGCTTCCTGGCATTCGCGCATAAAACGGACAAGTTCGCTGCTGCCGGGAATTGTTTCGGGAACGGAATACCTGCCCCTTTTATAAAACAGTTTCAGGTCGCTCTTGCGGTCTTCTGCGTCTTTCAAAACATAAAAAGCCGCCATATCCACGCGGGAAATATCCTGCGCCTGTTCCACAAAGACGCTGACAAGATCCTTGAAATTCCTTTCACGCGCCAACAGCGCCCCGGCTCTCACCAGATCCTGTTCTGTCGGCAAAGTATGATCCTCCGCACGCTTCGTTTGCGACGCGTTTGCGGGAACGGGAAAGTTCTTTTTCATGATCCTAATATTATATATCCTTACCTTTTTATAGTAAAGCCTGTTCCAGTTACCCGGAATTTCTGCTAGAGTTACACTATGTCCAAAGAACCCTTGTATCTGATTGACGCCTATGGCCTCATCTACCGTTTTTATTTTGCCCATATGAACCGGCCCCTGATGAATCCGGCGGGCAAGAATGTGTCGGCCCTGTTCGGTTTTGCCAGGACCCTCGTGACCCTTCTGGACACGGGCGCCCCCGCCGCGGACGTCGGGAAGACGGAAGACACTTCGCCAACTTCATTGGCGACGCCAAAATTGGCGACGCCAAAATTGGCGACGCCAAAATTGGCGACGTACAAGTTAATTAAGCCGCGAAGACTCGCCGCCGTATTCGATTCCCTTACGCCCACATTCCGCCACAAGATGTATCCGGCATACAAGGCCACGAGGCAAAAAACTCCGGAGGATCTCCACAGCCAGGTCCCGCTTGTGCAGGAGCTTCTTTCGGCTTTGGGTGTTCCTTCACTCAGGGTTGACGGTTATGAGGCGGACGATATAATAGCCACCCTGGCGCTAAGGTGTCAGGCTGAAGGCCGGCAGTGTTACATTCTTTCATCGGACAAGGATCTGCTTCAGTTGGTGGGAAACGGAACATGGGAACTCAGGCCGGCCAGGACAGCGCGGCCCGAAGGCGACGGCGGCCTCCCTTACGAACTCGTGGGACCAAAGGAAGTCAAGGCCGAATGGGGGGTGAGCCCGGACAAGGTGTTGGATCTCCTCTCCCTCACCGGGGACAGTTCCGACAATGTGCCGGGTATCAAAGGGGTGGGGGAAAAGACCGCGGTGAAGCTCATGGGGCGCTACGGTTCACTTGACGAAATCTATGATAATATCGCGGGCATTGAAGGGGCAATCGGGAAGAAAATCGCCGAGGGAAAAGACAGCGCGTATTTTTCAAAGTCGCTAATCAAACTGGAATACGAGGTTCCCCTCCCCATAAAGGATATTGAGGATCTTTCAATAGAGAAGCTTGACCGCGCCGCTGGTGCAAGACTTCTATTGAGGGAGGGTATACGCCAGAGCGCCAGGCAGCTCGACCCCAATGCCGTCGCCGCGAATCCGGAAGGGGCGGCGGGAAGAGGGCAAGACACTGAAACAGGCGAGACCGACATCGCAGTCACCGACGGTGCCGGTTCCGGAAGCAATTTCGCCGGGGCTGATTCTTCCCTTCCTGTGGAAGGAGCTCTGCTGGGCAAGGGGGTTTACAAGACCATCCTGACAATGAAAGAGCTGGAAGCCCTTTTGTCGAAGGCGAAAAAAGAAAAGCTCCTTGCCCTGGATTTTGAGACCGATTCCCTTGACGCGTGGAATGCCAGGCCCATCGGTATTTCGTTGGCGGTGAAACCGAAGGAGGCTTTTTACGTGCCGATTGCGCCTCACAGAGGCATAGCTTCGGGGGATGAAAACCCGGCGCCGTTTCTGGAGCCGGAGAAGGTCAAGGCCATGCTTACGCCCTTTTTCGGGGATCCGTCGATGACCATTTTGGCGCATAACGCGAAATACGACTACGAGGTCTCGCGGGGATGGGGCATAGGCAGGTGGCAGTGCAAAATCTGGGATACCATGGTTGCCGCCTGGGTCGTCGACCCCGATCGAGGCAACTATTCCCTTGATTCCCTCGCAACCTTCTTTTTCAATGCAAACCCAATAGCGTATAACAGCGTTGTGCCAAAGGGCAGTACTTTCGACACGGTTCCCCTTGATGTCGCCCGTGACTACTCCGCCGAGGACGCGGATTTCTGCATCAGACTGAAACACCATCTGGAAGGGAAGCTTGGGGAAGCCGGAGCCATGGATCTCTTCCTGAACCTGGAAATGCCCCTCCTGCCCATACTCGCCGAAATGGAAGGGGAGGGCATCATGATCGAGAGCGACGTTCTAAAGAGATACGGGGTCGAGTTGGCGAGGGAACTCGAAGACATCCAGGGAAAAACCTATAAAATCGTGGGCCACGAATTCAACCTCTCTTCCACACAGCAGCTTCAGAAAGTACTTTTTGAAGAACGAAAACTAAAACCCGGTAAAAAAACAAAGACCGGTTATTCAACCGATGTGGCTGTGCTTGAGGAGCTGTCAAGGGAAGACGAAGTCCCGGCCCTTATACTCAGGCATCGTACCCTTTTGAAACTGAAATCCACCTACGTTGACAGCCTGCCGGAGCAGGCGGACGGCGAAGGACGGATTCATACGAGTTTTGTTCAGACCGGCACCGCCACAGGCCGCCTTTCGAGCCGGGAACCCAATCTGCAAAATATCCCCATCAGGGATGAGGAAGGCCGGCGCATTCGTGAGGCGTTTATCGCGAGGCCCGGTTGGGTTCTCATCTCCGCCGACTACAGCCAGATCGAGCTTGTGGTGCTTGCACATCTTTCGCAAGACGCAAACTTAATCGGGGCTTTTACCGAAGGAAAAGATGTTCACGCCCGCACCGCAGCGCTTATCTTCGGCGTTGGTGAAAAAAATGTCCTTCCTGAACAGCGCCGCATTGCCAAGACAATCAATTTCGGGGTAATGTACGGCATGAGCGCCTTCAGGCTTTCCAATGAGCTGGGCATTAGCCGCACCGAGGCTTCCGCTTTTATCGAGGCGTATTTCAGAACGTATTCGGGCGTTCGTGATTATATTGACAGTCTCATCAAAAAAACCGAGAAATCAGGTTACGCTACCACAATCCTGGGGAGGCGGCGTTACATACCCGCAATCAATTCCCAAAACAAGACCGAAAAGGCCGCCGCCGAACGTGTTGCGGTTAACACCCCGATTCAGGGTTCCGCTGCGGACATTGTCAAGACCGCCATGATCAATCTGGACAGGGCCCTCGCCGCCACCGCAAGCCCCGCCCGGCTTCTTCTACAGGTACATGACGAGCTTATTTTTGAATGCCCGAAAAATGCGGCAAAGGAAACAGCGGGATTGATCAAAAGGGAAATGGAGAACGCCGTGGAACTGAAAATCCCGCTAAAGGCAAGTTTGGAGACCGGGAAAAGGTGGGGGGATTTTCACTGATGGATCAGGGCATAAAACGAAAGAGCCGTGAGTTTGGCGTTAAGGTGGTGAATCTCCATAAACAGCTTATGGCTCATAAAAAAGAAAGTGTGATGTCCGAAGAGCTGCTGCGATCCGGGGCCGGGGTGGGGGCGGATCTCGTCAAGGCGGAATGCGCCATGGGTAAAAACGACCAGATTACCAGGGTGCACATGGCCCTTCTGAACTGCGTTGAGGCAAAGTACTGGCTTGAGCTGCTTAACGACACCGCATACCTTACGGAATTCGAATATAACGACACCCTGAAGAGCTGCGATGAGATGATGAAGCTTCTTGTGATGATGGTAAAAGCTTTAAGGGCCAGCAGTCAGTAGTTAAATTTGTGTTGTGCGAGGTTAACCTTTTCTTAACCAGAAAAAGCCGCCGCCGAAATCAAAACCATCAAACAATTCACCTTTTCCCCACAAAGAATTACAGGTTTCAATAAATTCTTTTTTGTTTGGTAAAAAACAATTGGGGCATATAATTTTATCACCATTCGCTCCGCCAAGTATGTACGCGCAAAGAAGGTATTGTTCATTATACCATCTTCTTTCGGTACGTGACCATGAATCCTTATAATCTGATGGCAATAGAATATCATGTATTGCATATAATATGCCGGATGGTAATCTTGGCAAAACTTCCGTAAAAAACACCGTTACATCTGAATTTGGAAACGATCGGTGAGAGCTATCAATCAGAAAAATATCTTCAGCGGATAATGTATCAAAAAAATCAAGATCTATATCTTCAAATGGCGTTCTGTAAATTTCAACACATAGTCTTTCAATTTCAATGCGTGGAAATGGATCAATAGAAATTATTTTCGTCCGTAAGTTATTATCACGTATCGACTGCGCCGCAAACAATGTGGTATTTCCGGATCCTACTTCGATATAATACCTTGGATTATAAAGTGCGAGAAACCCATAAATGCTTATCGCGTCGAATGGCGGAATAAAATCATTTTTCCATTTTGGCGATAAACCGGAAGCTGATTCAATCGGGATACTTTCATAAAATTTCCTGAATGCACAGAATTTACGAACAAGCTCAAGCACTTCATCTTTGTAGTTATCATACCAGTCTTCTATAATTTCAGCGATTCTGGATTTTCTTAAACTATCCCTATGCTTTGGCGTGTAAGCATAATCGTTAATATAAACTGTTCCGGATTGCTGCCTAAGGGTGACCAGCGCCTTGTCTTCTATCTGAATTCGGGATTGTTCTGACAGGATCGCCGTTTCTTCCCGTAGGCTTTCAAGCTGAGCCCGAATGTGATTAACTATTTTGTAGGTTGGATTGACTTTGCTTAATATATTTTTCAGAAACTCCCGAATTTGCATTACACTCTCCATTATGAAAATAATTTATCTCAAAAACTTCTGTTTTTGAATATCTCTATTGCCCAATATATACAACACAGCAATATTGTGTCAATCCAAATTCTTAATCCCCACCCTACCGGTATTTGTAGGTAAAAAATAAGAAAAAACAGCCAAACCTACAGGATTTTGTAGATTGGCGGCGCGTTTTTTGTCCCGTACTATTTGCATAAAGCATGGTTTTTTCATGCAAAACAAATCAAGGAGGTATACTAATGAAAAAGTATACAGTTTTTTTCACCTGCTGTTTGGTAATGGTCTTTGCCGCAGTAACAGCTCATGCACAGGTAGGATTTACAGGGCCATCCCAGGCAGGATTTTCAGGTCAGGCAGGGGTTATCGGTCAGTATGGGTTTACGGGACCGACACAGACTGTCACGGTAGCGCAATCTCAAGCCTCTTTCGACAAGACTCCGGTAATAATAAGGGGAAATATTGTTCAGGCAATTGGGGGTGACAATTATATATTCCGTGACGCTTCCGGGGAAATTATCCTCAAGATTGGCCCGAAGGAATGGATGAACTTTGGCTCAAGTATCGGTCCATCTGATACCATTGAAATCAGTGGTGAAGTACACCGCGATAAAAAGAACCAGTCTGACATTCATATTCATGCGAAATCCATCAGAAGAGTATAGGAGTTAACATGAAGAAACAAAGGTTTTTTCCACTATTTTTGCTTTGCCTTCTGGTATTGGATTTGGCGTTTGTGTCCTGTGATACTAATTCTGACCAGGTGGGATTTACGGGGCAGACAGCCGCCGTCGGCCAGTATGGGTTTACAGGGCCGGGAGAAGAAAACGGATATGGGTTTACAGGGCCGGGAGTAGGCAACGGGTATGGATTTACAGGGCCGACACAGATTACCACTGTTGCACAGGCGCAAACCTCTTACGACAAGACACCAGTAATAGTAAGGGGAAATATTGTCCTGGCTCTTGGTGGTGACAATTATATGTTCCGGGACGCTTCCGGGGAAATTGTTTTAAAAATTGGCCCCAGGGAATGGATGTACTTTGGCGCTACCATCGCTCCCTCTGATACCATTGAAATCAGCGGTGAAGTACATAGGGATTACTGGCAGGTTCACATACACGCACGGTATATCAGAAAGATATAAACTATCCGGAAGAAAAGGCGGATAGTATCTTGAGGAAAAAAAACATATAAGCCCTATCCGCCTTTTATACAAAATTGACGCTTTTGGCATTATGGGATAACGTGTTTTGAGGGATATGCTTATGAAAAGATCTTTATTTTTTTGTATCGGTGGTTTATTGCTTTTATTTTCAGTGCGTATTGTCCATGGGCAAGGTTTTACCGGACCCGGAACCAGCGGACAGGCTATTATGGTCAGTCAGCCTGTTACGATCAGTGATGCAAAAAATTATCCTCATGATTCATGGGTGACCATTTCCGGGAATATTGTCAATGCGCTGCCGGGGGGCAGACATTTCACATTCCGGGATCCTTCCGGGGAAATCACCATTGAGATTGGACCCAAAGAGTGGCGGGGGTTGTCCGCGAGCGCATCGGAAA
>JGI24698J34947_10000603_pt1 | contig 17214 bp, 12 predicted proteins | sample TergutMp193P3_FD_34947 | JGI IMG/M metagenome (IMG submission 34947) | reverse complement strand
GCCGGGTTCCCCAAATGGTTTCTCAGCGCCGTCTGCCATCCGTTTACGGAGTTTTATTTGTGTTGTCTTCTATGACGAACTCAGCGATAAATTAGGGTTTAGCTAACTAGTCCATTGGGAAGGGCAGTATTCCGTCAATTGTCGAGCGATTGCATAAAAGCATGATTAGCCGGTCGAGTCCCATTGCAACGCCTGAACACTCGGGAAACGAGTTCCCGTTAGGAAACAAGTTCCCATTGGGAAAGCTGTCGAATAATTTCCAATAGTCATCGTCTACCTTATGGCGTACAAGGCAGGTTTTTTCCTTTTCGGCTTTCTCGTTTTCAAAGAAGCGGCGCACTTCTTCGGGTCGGGTTTCTTCGGAAAAACAATTGGCGAGTTCTGTTCCCCGGGCGTATAGCTCCCATCGTTCCACGGTTTTTCCATCAGCGCTTCTTTTTACCAGGCAGGGGACGAAAGCGGGATAATCCATAAGTGCAACTGGTCTTTCCTGTACCAGACGAGGTTCCACGGCGTGAATAAAAACAAGATCGTAAAGTGCATGAACCGAAAGCCCCGGGTATGGGTCGAGGCCCAAGCGTCTTGCCTCTTCCTCCATCGCGCCTTGTGTTTTGGCGGCCTTGTAAAGGTCAAAACCCGCCCAGCGGCGGAAGGCTTCTTCCACGGTTATCCTGACGAAGGGAGGACAGAGGTCGGCTGGCGGGGACATGGAAGCCAATAGCCTTTCTGTGAGTTCCAGTGAATCCAGGTAATTCGCCTTCATGGTATAGTATTCCAGCATGGTGAATTCGGGGCTGTGCTGACGGCCGGAGGATTCCCCGTTTCTGAAAGCTTTGCAGATCTGGTAAAGGCTTGTCGAATGTTGGGCGATAAGGCGCTTCATCCAGATTTCCGGGGAGGGGATGAGCCAGTAGGGTTTTTCGGGAATGAGGCTCCCTCTGGGGGGGATACGGCGGGTTTCAAAGACCTCAAGGCAGGATTCGGGGATGAGGTCCGGGGCGAGTAGGGGCGTATCCGTTTCAAGGTAGCCCAGATTGTCAAAAAAAGAGCGGACATTCCGGATGATCCTCGCCCTTTCGCGCAGCAGTTCCAGGTCCATTACTTATCCTGAAAATAAACAACCACGAACCACACGAACATTACGAACTCGTACTCTGATATTTTTCTTTGTTCGTGAGCGTTCCGAAGGAACGAGTTTGTGTTGGTTCGTGGTAAAATTTCTTGATAATTCTTTCACTTAAAAACCTTCCTTACGGCGGCTTTCCATTTTTGGCCGCGGTCGAATTCATTCATGAACATTCCGAAACTGGCGCAGCCCGGCGAAAGGACTACGATATCCCCAGGTGCCGCAGTTTCAAGGACAGCGCCCAGTACGGCTTCCATGGAATCGAAGGGGCCCCGGTATTTAACGCCGGCTGAGTCAAGGAGGCGTTTCAGTTTTTCGCTTCCCGTTCCGGCAAGGAGGATTATTCCTTTGGTGTTTCCAGCCGCGCCGGCAAGTGGCTCAAAGTCCAATTCCTTGTCCGTACCCCCGCATACCAGCAATGGCGGTTTTTCAAAAGCCGTTATGGCGGCGGCGGCCGCTTCGGGGATTGTTGCCGTACTGTCGTTGTAAAAACGGATATTGCCGCTTTCGTGAAAGAATTCCAGCCTGTGTTCAATGCCCGGAAAGCGCCCAAGGCTTTCACGGATAAAACCGGCGTCCAGCCCAAGGTCTAGAAGGGCCAGAGCCGCGGCCAGGAGGTTCTGTTTTTGGTGGCGGCCCGGAACCATTGGCCGCTCGGGGACCACCTCCAAAATGCCGCCCGCTTTAACTTTCGAAGCGGCATGTGTTTTGTATAAACGGGCGAAACCGGGACCTGCCGGGTTTTCTATCCAGCCGCCTGAAATGCCTTCGGCTAAAAGCTTATCGGAATAAAGCAGGGGCCTTCCCCTGCTTTCCCGCAGAAAATCCCTTCCCCAGTCGTCGTCCATTGCGACAGTCACGTCCCCTATGTCCTGGCTTCCGTAAATAATCCGCTTGTCCGCCACATAAGCTTCCATCGAGTCGTACCTGTCCATGTGATCCCTCATAATTGGGGTGATGACCGCAGCCCTGGGTTTTAGCAGATCCCTTCCGGCGATATCCCCCAACTGCCAGCTTGAGAGTTCCAGCACCACATCGTCTGTTTCCTTAAGTTCATCGAGAAAACTTAAAGGGGAAAGGGCGATATTCCCCCCCAGACGGACTTTCCCACCCTCTAGCCCGATAGTCCTGCCTTCATTAAGCGCCCAGTACAGGGCCGAGGAAACGCTTGACTTGCCCTTTGAACCGGTTACCGCGATAATCCTTGCAGGACAGGCCGCGAGAAAAAGGGAAATGTCTGTTTCTATCCTTCGCGCCGCCTTGAGGTAGGGCGAATCTGACCTTACACCGGGGTTTTTCACCACAAAATCGGCTGCCCTGAAATCCTCAATTTCGTGCCTGCCAAGAACATAGCGGATTTGATGGTTTGTCAGCTTTTCAAGCGAAGGGACAAGAACACTCTCGTCCCTGAGATCCGTCACGGTGACTTCGGCGCCCCGCTCCACAAGGTACCGGGCTGTTTCCACGCCGCCCCCGTGGAGGCCCAGGCCCATGACCAGCGCCTTCATCCCGGTAAAAATATCATTTTCCATATAAACCTTGTGTTTTGGGGAATTTACTGGCATAATAGACAATATTACTTCTTAAAGGCTTTAAGGACAATGCCGCAGACGGAAATTACAGCTTCTATTCCCGCCCTTGATGAGATTGGGAGGCCCCAGAATTTCGGATGGGCCAGGTTTCCGTGTTTCATCTATGATCCGGCCATTGTCAGGGCTCCCCGACGACGAGTAAGCGAAGGCGATCGCTATGTCCTGATTTCAAATTCAAATTTGGTTATTTTTGAACTTCTGGACGACGGGTACCTTGGTTATCTGTTTGTGAGCGTTGTTTCCCTTGGAAGCAGCAAACATTCTACCCATGCCTATATAACACCGTTTTCTTTGGGCAGCTTCGATCTCCCCCGGGATAGTGATTCTGATTCAATCAAATTCAGGCAGAAAAAAGCCATTCTTAACTTTGCCAATATGGAAGGGGGGGTCAGGCTCATCAAGGCGGATATACCCAAATTCAACCATGGTTACAACCTGAGGGGCCAGGTTGTACTGACCCCACCCCCTGAGGCCGAATCCCTGGTTACGCACATGCCCTGGAGGGGGGCCAGGGATGCGTTCTCCTGTATACGGCGCTCACCCTGGTATTCCGCCGAGGGGGTGATTCAGTTTGGCATTGAGGAACTTGTTTTCACAAAGGGGAATGGATGGGGCATTTTTGGATGGAGCAGGGGAGTGCGTCCGCGCTCCGATCTCCGCTTTTGGGCGGCGGGTTCAGGCCAGGCCGGGGATCGTCAGGTCGCCTTTAGTGTCGGCTATAATTTGGCGGATTCTTCCATGGGAACTGAAAACGCCTTTTTCCTGGACGGCAAGGTTCATAAGCTGGACAAGGTAAGCTTTCACATCCCGTCCGGCGGCCGCCTGGAACCATGGCGTTTTACCAGCAACGACAAGCGCCTGGAAATGATCTTTACACCCCGGCAGGAAATAGACGAAAACCATCAGATGTTCTTTTACTCCCTCAAGCGCAGGCAGTTGTTCGGCTCGTTCTCGGGAAAAGTCATTCTGGATGACGGCTCGGAGCTGGAATTTAGCGATATCGCAGGAATGACAGAACGGGGTAAGAGCCGTTTGTAGGAATATCCACTTCCCGCTCACTTTGTATTTTGTAAGGAGAGTATATGGAATATGTACAGACAGACGCCGCCCCGGCAGCCATCGGGCCTTATTCACAGGCGGTGATTTCAGGGAATCTTGTTTTTTCCAGCGGCCAAATCGCCCTGTCCCCCGGGAGTGGCGAGGTCGTCGGTTCGACGATAAAGTGGCAAACCGAGCAGGTCTGCAAAAACCTCAAAGCGCTGTTGGATGCCTCCGGTTCATCCCTGGAAAAAGTGGTTAAGGCCACCTGCTTCCTCGCGGACATGGGCGATTTTACCGCCTTCAACGAGGTATACGCCGTATACTTTACCGGAAAACCGGCGCGCTCAACCGTGGCGGTCAAGGGGCTTCCAAGGAATGTACTTGTGGAGATCGAAGTGATAGCAGAGCTTCTCTGAACCAGGCTGTGAAAAAGCCCTAACCTATACTATATTTTGTGTATGATTGACTTAACCGTTAACGAATCCGTACTGGAAAAGAATGTCAGGAAAGCAAGGGAAAAGGGGATCATTCTCCCTACGATTGGCCAGATGCGAAACCCGGAGCTTGTTCCCGCGTTTATTAAAGAGAGGCTGAAAAAAACCGGCCTTTGGGATTTGGATCCCGTAAACCTGTTCAGGATTACCTGGAAAAACGAGGCGAAAGAATCGGGCGGCCTGTTCGGGGGGCCGAATTTCATCGAGCTACCTTCCAGGCTTACAGGCGTGGAGGCGAAGATCGTTTGCCTGGCGGGGAAGTTCTTTCCCACGGGCTGCCACAAGGTGGGCGCTTCATTCGGATGCCTTGTGCCAAGGCTGGTAACGGGACAGTTTGACGTTATATCGCAAAAAGCGGTCTGGCCCTCCACCGGTAATTACTGCCGGGGCGGTGCGTTCAATTCAAAGCTGCTTGCGGTGGACTCAGTCGCGATCCTGCCGCAGGGCATGAGCCGGGAGCGTTTTGACTGGCTCAAAACCGTCGCCACCGAGATCATCGCCACGCCGGGAACCGAATCAAACGTCAAGGAGATTTTTGACAAGGTACACGAACTTAAGGCAACGCGAGAAGACGTGCTCGTTTTTAACCAGTTTGAGGAAATGGGAAACTACCTTTGGCATTACAATGTGACGGGACCGGCAATCGCCGAGGTCTTTGAAAACATGCTAAAAAGTAACGGGGGCCTCAATTTTTCCGGGGCCTGTTTCACCTCCGGTTCCGCGGGTACGCTTGCTTCCGGCGATTTCCTCAAACAGCGCTATCCACGATCGCGCCTTGCCGTTGGAGAGGCCCTGCAATGCCCCACGATTCTGAATAACGGCTTCGGCGCCCATCGCATCGAAGGCATAGGCGACAAGCACATCCCCTGGGTGCATAACGTGAAAAACACCGACATGGCCATTGCGATTGACGACAATGACTGCATGGCCCTGCTGCGGCTTTTCAACGAGGACGCGGGAAAGGAGTACCTTGTTTCGGAGGTCGGTTTTGAGAGGGGGCAGGTTGAGTCGCTTTCCCTCATGGGGATTTCAGGCATTGCAAACATGCTGTGCTGCGTCAAGTTCGCGAAATACTATGGGTTAGGCGCAACAGACGTAGTCGCCACGGTTCTGACCGATTCGGTGGACATGTACCACTCACGCCTCCGGGAACTGCGTGAAGGGGAAGGGCCTTACACAAAGGAAAAAGCAGCCGGGGATTTTGGCGCAAGCCTGCGTGGTGAAACAACCGACAATATGCTTGAGTTGACCTACCGGGAACGAAAGCGGGTACATAACCTTAAATACTATACATGGGTGGAACAGCAGGGAAGGACGGTCGAAGAGCTCAACGATCAGTGGGATAACCAGGGGAAGACATTTGCCGCCGTGCAAAGACAGGCCGATGACATAGACGTTCTGATCAACGAATTCAATGAACGAACCGGACTGCTTCAATAAACAGAAAGAAGAGAGAGAAGAGTGTATAATGTGGTCTGATGGATTATTGGCGGCGCTATGAGGAATGTTAAGGGGGCGGTGTGCGTCAAATGCGGCGCGGAATTTAAGGCCGGAAACGAAACCTATGCCTGCACACAATGCGGCGGTATCCTGGAAATTGTTTACGATTACGATTATATAAAGACGCGGATAAGTCACGGAAAGTTCCCTGCCGCCAAAGATTTTTCAATGTGGCGTTACCTTGACTTCCTCCCCATTGAGGAAGGCTCAAGGCATGGCCCCCTTCGCGTAGGCTGGTCGCCGATATATAAGGCCGATGCCCTGGGGCTTGCCCTGGGCCTTGAAAACCTGCATGTCAAGGACGACGGGATCAACCCCACCTCAAGCCTCAAAGACAGGGCAACGGCGATTGCCACGGCGCGTGCACTTCACGCCGGCAAAGATACCGTCGCCTGTTCCTCTACCGGGAACACCGCGTCGTCCCTTGCCGGCACTGCGGCTTCCATGGGGCTTAAGTCTGTTATTTTTGTGCCGGAGCGAATACCCCGGGGCAAACTGACGCAGCTTTTGATTTTCGGTGCAATTGTTGTAAGCGTAAAAGGCGATTACGGCGCGGCGTTCAGGCTTTCAGCGCAGGCTATCGAAAAATACGGCTGGTACAACGGGAATGCCGCATATAACCCGTATTTATCAGAGGGGAAAAAAACCGTGGCCATGGAAATCGCCGAACAGCTTGGTGTAGCGGCTAACGGCTTTATGGCGCCTGATTTTGTGGCGGTATCCGTAGGGGACGGCTGTACCATAGCCGGGGTCTGGAAAGGCTTTAAAGACCTGTACGCAGTGGGCCTTATCGACGCTCTGCCCCGCCTTGTCAGCGTGCAGGCCGAGGGCTGCTGCCCGGTGAACCGCGCCGCCGAAAAGAGCGTCCCCATTGAGCCGATGGAAGAAAACACGCTTGCGGACAGCATAGCCGTAGGAATTCCGCGTAACGGGGACAAGGCCCTCGCTGCCATTCGGGAATCCAACGGCATTGCCGTCAATGTCAGCGATGATGAAATTCTCGATGCAGTGCGCCTTCTCGGGAAAACCGCCGGGGTCTTTGGCGAGCCAGCCGGTGTTGCGGGGACTGCAGGGCTGGCTAAAGCGGCGGCCCGTGGACTCATTCCGCGTAACAGCCTTGTGGTGTCGATTGTTACGGGCAACGGTCTCAAAGACACGGCCTCGGCGCAGGCGGCCGCCGGAATTAACGGCAAAACGAAACTGCTTCACATTGAGCCGGACATTGACCTGCTGGCCCGGGAACTCGCGAAGGTTGGTATATGATATTTTGTTGCAGGAGGAGAGTGTATAATGCTGGATTTTGCAGCGATTAAAAAGGCCGCCAAAGGATATGAGGCGGACATGACAAAATTCTTGCGGGAGCTAATCCGGCTTCCCGGTGAGAGCTGCGGCGAAAAGGCAACTGCGGCCCGTATCGTGAAAGAGATGAAAAAAACAGGCTTCGACGAGGCGGGCCTCGACAGGATGGGCAACGTCATCGGCTATGTGGGGAAAGGCAAAACCCTCATTGCTTTTGACGGGCACATCGACACGGTGGGGGTCGGTAACATGGCCAACTGGAAGTTCGATCCCTACGAAGGTTTTGAGACCGAAACCGAAATAGGCGGCCGGGGCGCTTCGGATCAGTTGGGCGGGCCGGTTGCGGCGGTCTACGGCGTAAAAATCATGAAAGATCTCGGTCTGTTAAACGACAGGTACCGGGTGATGGTGACGGGCACAGTGCAGGAGGAGGACTGTGACGGCCTCTGCTGGGAGTACATCATCAAGGAAGAAAAAATCAGGCCCGAATTTGTCGTCATTACAGAGCCCACCAACGGCAACATTTACCGGGGCCAGCGTGGGCGGATGGAGATCCGCGTCGAAGTAAAGGGAATTTCCTGTCACGGTTCCGCGCCGGAGCGCGGCGACAACGCGATCTTTAAAATGGGGGAAATACTCTCTGAGGTTAAAGACCTGAACAATAGACTCAAAGACGACGAATTCCTCGGCAAGGGAACCCTCACCGTTTCGCAGATCTACTTCAGCTCGCCCTCCCGTTGCGCGGTGGCGGACATGTGCGCGATTTCCGTTGACCGCCGCCTCACCTGGGGGGAGACTTACAGGGGCGCACTCGCGGAAATCGCCGCCCTGCCCACGGTGAAGAAATACAGGGCGAAGGTTTCAATGTACAAGTACGATTCGCCCAGCTATACCGGCGTGGTCTATCCCATCGACTGCTATTTTCCCGCCTGGATGATTCCCGAGGATGCCAAACCGGCCAAAGCGATGGTGAAAGCCTATGAAGGCATGTTCGGCAAACCAAAGGTAGACAAGTGGACTTTTTCGACTAACGGCGTTTCAATCATGGGGCGGAACAAAATCCCCTGTATTGGATTCGGTCCCGGAAAGGAAGAGCAGGCCCATGCGCCTAACGAAAAAACCTGGAAGGCGGATTTGGTCCGCTGCGCCGCGGTATACGCCGCCCTGCCGGTTGTTTACACAGAATAGGGTGTAGGGAATGGAGAGTAGGGAGTAGGGTGTTGTTTGAAAGTGTTGCGTGGTAGTTCTTACGCTATGCTTGCTAACAAATATCACTGAACCCCACTCCCCAACCCCTATTCCCAATTATAAGGAGAGATGAATGGCTTATATCAATCAATACACGTCAAGGCTTGACGGCCTTAACTTCAGGGATATGTTCGGCGGGGATTTCTTCCTGACCTGGGAGAAGTCATACGATGAAATACTTGCGGTCTTTACAGCGGCGGACGCGCTGCGATGGCTGCGGGAAAACAACGTCTCCCCCCGCGTTTTTGATTCGGGCCTCGGCGTTTCCCTGTTCAGGGACAACTCAACCCGCACGCGTTTTAGTTTTGCTTCCGCGTGCAATTTGCTCGGCCTTGCGGTGCAGGATCTGGACGAGGGAAAGTCCCAGGTCGCCCATGGGGAGACCGTGAGGGAAACCGCAAACATGATTTCTTTTATGGCCGACGTTATCGGCATTCGGGACGACATGTACATCGGCAAGGGAAACACTTATATGCGGCAGGTCGCCAGGGCGGTACGCGAAGGCTACATCGACGGCAACCTGGAGCAGTGTCCTACCCTTGTCAATCTCCAGTGCGACATCGATCATCCCACCCAGTCCATGGCGGACATGAACCACATCATCCACTACTTCGGCGGCATCGATAAACTCAAAGGGAAGAAAATCGCAATGACCTGGGCATATTCCCCTTCTTACGGGAAACCCCTTTCCGTGCCACAGGGCATCATCGGCCTTATGACCCGTTTCGGTATGGAAGTGCATCTGGCTCACCCGGAGGGCTACGAGGTTATGCCTGAGATTGAAGAAGAGGCGAAGGGGAATGCGGCCTTAAGTGGAGGCAGGTTTATCAAATCCAATTCCATGAAAGATGCATTTAAAGACGCGGACATTGTGTACCCCAAGAGCTGGGCGCCGTTTGCCGCCATGGGGAAGCGGACGGATCTTTACGGCAATAACGACTTTGACGGAATCAAGGAGCTGGAAAAGGAACTGCTTGCACAGAACGCCAAACACAGGGACTGGGAATGCACCGAAGATATGATGAAAGCAACAAAAGACGGCAAGGCCCTTTATCTGCACTGCCTGCCAGCCGACATCTCCGGCGTTAACTGCAATGAGGGAGAGGTTTCGGTTTCGGTTTTTGACCGTTACCGCGTTCCGCTTTACAAACAGGCCAGTCACAAGCCCTATATCATCGCGGCGATGATCTTCCTCGCGAAAATCAAGTGTCCCCAGGAAACATTGATCAATTTGGTTTCGCGTAACGAGCGGCGGCATTTTTGGTAATTTTGGAAGGAGAAACAAATGAAAAAGAGAATCGTTATTGCCCTGGGGGGTAACGCCCTGGGGGACAACCTGAAAGATCAGATGGATGCGGCAAAAGTAACATCCGGGGCCCTTGTGGATTTGGTTGAGGAAGGCCATGAAATCGTCGTGGTTCACGGCAACGGTCCCCAGGTCGGGATGATCGAAACCGCATTTGAGACCGCAGCCAAAGCCGACAGGCACTTTCCGGTGCTGCCGATGTCGGTCTGCGTGGCCTTGAGCCAGGGCTATATCGGTTACGATTTACAGAATACGCTTCGCATGGAACTTGACAGGCGGGGCATGAAAAACCAGGTAGCCACAATTATAACACAGGTTGAAGTTGACCCTGCCGACAAGGCTTTTGAAAACCCCACCAAGCCAATCGGCGGCTTTATGACCAAAGAAGAAGCGGAGGGCATGAAAGCAAAGGGGGTCGCGGTTATGGAAGACTCAGGCCGGGGCTGGCGCCAGGTTGTGGCTTCTCCAAAACCTGTGAACATCATCGAGGTTGAGACCATCAGGGCAATACTGTCGGCAGGCCAGATACCCATCGCCGCCGGCGGCGGCGGAATCCCCGTCGTTATGCGCGATGGGCAGTACCGGGGGATTGGGGCTGTCATCGACAAGGATTTTTCCGCCGCCAAGCTCGCGGAGCTTATAAACGCCGACATGTTGATAATACTTACGGCTGTCGAAAAAGTTGCGATTAACTTCGGCAAGCCTGATCAGAAGTGGCTTGAAACAATGACGGTTGATGAAGCCGAGAAGTACATAGCGGAAAATCATTTCGCAAAAGGTTCCATGCTTCCCAAAGTCCAGGCTTCGATAGCGTTTGTAAAATCTTCCTCAGCATGGTCACTTTCTGAGGCCCCTGCCGCGTTGATTACCATGCTCACAAAAGCGAGGGAAGGGATTGCGGGCAAAACCGGGACAAGAATCGTTTTGTAAGGAGCTGCCATGAGTGAAATAATGAGGCCCATCCCTTTCCCGGAATTGATCAATTGGGTAAGGGGAGAATACAGGAATCACGGCTCCGTATTCGGCATTCGAAAAGAAAAGTTTTTTCGCCCCGCTTCCATTTCCGGCGGCATGGAACTGTTCGGGACAAGGATAAGTTCTCCAATCGGTCCCGCCTCAGGGCCCAATTCGCAGCTAGCGCAAAACATCCTTGCAGCGTACCTCGCGGGCGGCCGGTTCATGGAACTCAAAACTGTGCAGGCCATGGACGGCGAAGATATGCGTAAGGCCGTTGCCAGGCCCTGCATCAACGCCGTCGATGAAGGCTACAATGTTGAGTGGTCAACCGAGTTAACTGTGGAAGAAGCCCGGGAGGAATACGTCAAGGCGTGGTTTCTCTGCCACATTTTCGCGAAGGAATTCATCGCTGTACCCGGCGTCGCCGTATCCGGCGGTGCCGATTCCGGCGATGTAATATTCAACATGAGCGTCGGCTACAGCCTTGACGGAATCAAATCGGAGAAAATTGATTTATTTATCGAGGGAATGAAAAACGCCGAAAAAACCGAAATCTGGGAACGCTGTTACGATCACATTGCGGCTAACATTTCTTCTTTTGAACATTTCACGAAAAAGGATCTGGATGCGGTATCCCCTGTGGTTTCAGGCGGGGTAACGCTTTCGACCCTTCACGGCTGCCCAAGGGAAGAAATAGAGAAAATAGCGGCTTATTTACTGGGCGAAAAAGGACTGCACACCTACATCAAATGCAACCCTACCTTGCTGGGATATGAAACAGCCCGAAGCCTGCTTGACGAAATGGGTTACGGCCATGTTTCATTCGATGATCATCACTTTAAAAACGATTTGCAGTTTGACGATGCGGTGGAAATGCTCAGGCGTTTGCGTACTTATGCCAATGAATTGGGACTCGGCTTCGGGGTCAAGCTCACAAATACCTTCCCGGTGGATGTCAGGCGCAACGAACTGCCGGGAAATGAAATGTACATGTCGGGCCGCGCCCTGTTTCCCCTTTCGATTAATGTGGCGAAAAAACTTTCCGGGGCTTTTAACGGGGAACTTCCCGTTTCCTATTCGGGAGGCGCCGATTTTTTCAATTTAAAGGATATTCTTGAAACTGGCATACGGCCGGTGACTGTCGTCACCGCCATCCTCAAGCCGGGCGGCTACGAGCGCCTAACGCAGCTCGCTGAATTGGCGGAGAAGGTTATGGCCTGTGCGCCAGTTGGCATCAACGTAAAAACTCTTGGTGCGTTGACAGAGAATTTACCCAAACTGCCGCGTTACCGCAAAGAGTATCGCCAAACTGGTATCCGAAAACCCCTACTCCCCACTCCCTGCTACCCGATCCCCATTTTCGATTGTTTCAGGGCTCCCTGTATGGACAATGGCTGTCCCATTCACCAGCGTATCCCGGATTACCTTTCCGCCGTGGCTGCCGGAAACTACGACGAAGCTTTCAGGATTATCGCCAGGGACAATACCGCCCCTTCAATTACAGGAACCATTTGTGACCACCAGTGCCAGCACAAGTGCAACCGGCTTGATTACGAGGATCCCCTGCAAATCAGAAGGGCAAAGCTCTTCGCGGCGGATAACAGCCAGGATGCTTTTATCTCATCCCTTGTTGCGCCTGATCTCAGGACAGGCAAATCCGTGGCGGTTATCGGCGCCGGTCCTGCGGGTATCGCCACGGCGGTTTTCCTGCGCAGGAACGGCGTGGCGGTAACTGTCCATGAAAAACGGGATCGCCCTTTCGGCATGGTGCAGTACGTGATCCCTTCTTTCAGGATTTCCGACGATGCGATTTTCCGCGATTTTCAGATGGCGCAAAAACTGGGGGTGGAATTTGCATTTAACGCGCCGGAAAAATATTCTCTTGTCGAATTGCATAGAAAACATGATTTCATTGTAATAGCGACCGGCGCGTGGAAAGAAGGGGAGGCCGTTGTAAAACAGGGGAAGGAAAAAATCATTGACGCATTGACCTTCCTTGAGGAATCAAAAAAGACAAATTGCGGGCTTGATCTCGGGAAAAGTGTGGCAGTCATAGGCGGCGGGGACGTTGCCATGGACTGCGCCAGGGCGGCAAAGCGAAACAAAGGCGTTGAATCTGCTACCGTTGTCTATAGGCGGACCATGGAATTTATGCCTGCCCAATACGAGGAACGGGAGTTGGCCATAGCGGACGGGGTAGTGATAAGGGAACTTCTTTCGCCGCTGGCATGGTTGGACGGCGTTCTTGTATGCGAGGTTATGCGCCTTGGGGATTACGACGCATCAGGCCGCCGTGGCATGGAAGGAACCGGAGAAAAAGTTGAATTGCGTTTCGACACGGTGATAGGCGCTGTGGGCGCGAGGGTTGATACTGCGGCTTTTACGCATAACGGCATCAAACTTGACGTGAAGGGCTTTCCCGAGGTTGATGAAAACCGGGAAAGTTCCGTACCCGGTGTTTACATTGCTGGCGACTGCAGGGCGGGTGCGGCTACTGTCGTAAAGGCCATCGCCGACGGCAAGGCCGCCGCCGCTGACATTCTGCGGAAAATCGGCCTGGAGGTTGATTTTGCGACCGGGCCCGAATGTGTCGCTATGAATAGCGTCGCCATAAGTGGCGTCGCCGGGAGCGGCGTTGATTTTTCCGGCCTCTATCTGAAAAAGGGGATCATCTCCGAAGCGAAGCGTGACAACACCGACGGATACCGCTGTCTTTCGTGTAACGCCCTTTGTGAAATATGCGCCGATGTTTGCCCAAACCGCGCCAACGTAGCGGTTGAGCTGGACGCGGAAAGTCAGACAGGAAGGCATCAAATTGTACATATTGACAGGCTGTGCAATGAGTGCGGAAATTGCGCGGTTTTCTGTCCTCACCCCGGGAAACCATATAAGGAGAAGATCACGCTTTTTTCCCGCGAGGAAGATTTTACAGGGAGCGAAAACCCGGGTTTCCTTAAAACCGGCGCTGATGCCTACAAAATCCGCCTGGAAGACAAATCGGTTGTAAATTACCACAGGGGAACAGCGGCAATTCCCGAGACATGGATTGCCGTGATAAATGCAATTGAGGCACAGTACGGGTATTTGGTAATTTGAGGAGGCAAACAATGCTGCTGATTGGAAACGGGAAAATCGTAACCAGGGATCTCGCCACCGCAGGCGGCGAAGCCAATCCGTTTATCGAAAACGGCGCCGTGGCGATTGACGGGGAACTCATAAAGGAAACCGGGGACACCGCCGCGTTACGCGCAAAGTACCCTGATGCCGATTATATCGACGCGAACGGAAGGCTGGTGATGCCCGGCTTTATCAATGTCCACATGCATTACTATTCTACCTTTGCGCGTGGTATCGCGCTGGGCGGAAAGCCGGCGACGACTTTCGGTGAAATACTTTCCGGCCTTTGGTGGCGGCTGGACAAACAGCTCACCCTGGATGACGTATATTATAGCTGCGTAGGCCCCATGATCGACGGGGTACGTTCCGGGGTCACGTCTGTGATCGACCATCACGCAAGTCCGTTCGCGGTTGAGGGAAGCCTTTTCAAAATCGCCGAAGCCGCGAAGCTTTTCGGCATACGAAGCAACCTCTGCTATGAGGTGTCGGACAGGGACGGGGACGGAATAGCGCTGGCGGGCATCAGGGAAAACGCGGATTTTGCCAAACACTGCAAAAAACAGGATGACGATATGCTCGCCTGCCTTTTCGGAATGCACGCGCAGATGACAATCGGCGAGAAAACACTCGACAGATGCCTTGAAGCCGCATCCGGCGCGGGTATCGGTTTTCACATACACGCCGCAGAAGGTATTGAGGACGTGGTAGACGCGGTTTCCAAATACGGCATGAGGGTTATAGAACGCCTGCACAAAAAAGGCGTGCTTTCGGAAAAATCAATTGCCGTCCATTGCGTTCACGTTACCGAAGAAGAAATGGAACTGCTCAAAGAGAGCGGCGTGGCGGTTGTGCATAACCCCCAATCCAACATGGGCAACGCAGTCGGTGTCTCGCCAGTACTGGAGATGATCAAGAAGGGAGTGCCGGTGGGCATGGGTACGGACGGCTATTCCGCCGATGTGCTTGAGTCCTATAAAACGGCGGCCATCCTCCACAAGCACGTGAAGGGAATCCCGTCCGTGGCCTGGGCAGAACCGCCTGTCATGCTATTTGAAAATAACAGGAAGATCATGGAACGTCTCATCAAGGGAAGGGTAGGGGCCATTGCCAAAGATCATTATGCCGATATTATCATCGTTGATTACAGGGGGCCGACCCCGGTTAACTCCGGTACAATTAACAGCCATATCCTGTTTGGCATAACAGGCCGCCATGTCGATACCGTGATTATTAACGGCAAAATTGTCATGAAAGACCGGGTCTTGCCGAATATCGATGAGGAAGCGCTAATGGCTAAATCCCGCGAGAAGGCGCAAAAACTCTGGGAAAGGATATAAATATTTATTATGTGGCATCCAAAAACTGTGGAATTTGACGAGCGCATGAAAAAGCTCTTCGATGAAGTCGATGACTATATTGAGGATATCTACGGCGACAGATACGCCCTGCATCCCGTGAGACCCGGCCGCGGCGAAACAGCCAATCCGGAGGCGGATGGCCTTTTCAATATAGGCGCGAATTTCACGCCCGGCTTTGGATCGGAGCTGGGCCGGGGTTATTTGATTGACGTTGCAATGTCCACCATGGAGAAGGTTGATGAGGACATGCGCCGTGAAATCTATGAGGCTGCGGCGGAAAAAGTAAAGGAGCTGCTGCCGCTTCATTTTCCCGAACGTGTGCTTACAGTCAGACGTGATAAAAACCATTTCAAGATTCAGGGTGATTTTAACCTGGGGGTAATTTAACAAATCATGTTGAATAATTTATCTTTGTCCTTGAAGTTATGGGGGAATATTTATATCTTTATGATATGATACTATTCATGGAAAAAGCCAAATTACAGGAGCCTGCCTGGATCCGGGAGGATCCAGGCCAAAGCCCCATAGGCGCCTCTCCGGGTAAACTCTTTATCAGGACAAGGCTTGTTACACATGTACGTAACATAAACATGCTACTCTTGGCGTTTGTTATAATCGCAATTTCGGTAATGACTGCCGTTCTTGTAACAGATATTACCGACAATGCCTCAAATGATCTTGCCCGTTTTTATTCGATAGAGGCTGTGGAAAAGTTCAATGCCTATATCAGCCGTGATTTGGCCCTTGTCCAGAAGGTGTCTCGTTCAAACGCGGTCACCGCATGGTTTGCCGATGAAGGGAACCCGGAAAAAAGAATCACGGCTTACAATGAGATGATGGATTATGCCGACTTGCTGCAAAGTGTCGAGTTGTATTTTGGTATCTATGAATCTTTGAACGAATTTTCCATTGATGCCAGCGCGACATTGGACGAATTTATTCCCTATGACAGGCTTTCCCCGGATAACCCGGACAATGCCTGGTATTATGAATGTATGAATTCTGTAAATGAGTATGTCCTTAATATTGATATAGATAAATATTCCAACAGGTGGCGTTTGTGGATAAATCATAAGGTTTTTGACGGCTCTGACTTTGTAGGTATTTTCTGCTCCGGCCTTCGAATTGAAACGGTGCTTTCCGACATGTACGGCCAGTACGATGTCAGAAACGTGAGAGGGTATATCATTGATAAAAACGGCCTTGTTCAAATGGACTCCAGTCATTATGAACTTCATAAAGAAACAACGGAACTTCACATCAATACGGTAAATTCGGATCCTGTATTTATTGCAACAATCAATTCGTATCTGGGGAAAATTGACAGTTACTTTGACAAGCAAATGCATCCGGAAGTTTTTAAGCTTTCGTCAAGACCTTACGGATACTTGTCTATCGCGCCAATTCACGGCACGGATTGGTCGGCTGTCACTTTTTTTAACACCGGATCACTCTTTGGTATCACGAGACTTTATCCCCTGTTGATTGTTATGCTGTCCGCATTTTTATTTTATGCAATAGCAGGCAACCTTCTTATGTACCGGCTTGTCTTTGTTCCGTTAAATCAATTAACAAAAAGCGTATCAAAAACCAAATCAGGCGAAGACCTGATTTTTGGCTATAACCGAGATGATGAAATAGGCGATCTCGCGAAGACCATACAGAACGAGCGAACCGAGCTTGAGAAACGGGACGCCATGCTTCAAACTGAAAATCAGGTGGCTGCCATCCTCCTCCATTCGCATCTTGAGGATTTTTCCATCAATTTGTGGCACTGTATGGATATGTTAGCCGCAACTGTAAATGTTGACCGTGTATATGTCTGGAAGAATCATACCGAAGACGGAAAGCTCTACAGTACCCAGGTTTATGAATGGGCGGAAGGCGTCGAGTCGCAGGATGGCAGTGAATATACGGTGGATATACCATACGAGAGTGTTCCGCGATGGGAAGAAATGCTGTCTAACGGGCAGTGCATCAACAGTCTGGTCCGTGATCTGCCGATCGAGGAACAGTTAATACTGGCGCCCCAGGGTATAGTTTCAATTTTGGTGGTACCTGTAAATCTACAGGGTAAATTTTGGGGCTTTATCGGTTTTGATGATTGTCATAACGAGCGTATCTTTTCCGAGAATGAAGAGACCATACTCCATTCCGCCGGCCTCCTGATAGGTAA
>JGI24698J34947_10000602_pt1 | contig 17226 bp, 15 predicted proteins | sample TergutMp193P3_FD_34947 | JGI IMG/M metagenome (IMG submission 34947) | reverse complement strand
TGGTGATGGGGGAACTGGANCTTTCCGGCAGGGTGCGTCCGGTGNGGGGNGTNTTGGCGGCGATNGCGGCGGGGCTGGAAGAGGGTATTACCGAATTTATTGTTCCGGCGGAAAACGCGGGGGAGGCGGCGATACTGGGCGGCGGTACGGGCAAAAATGCCGCTATGCGCTTTGCGGCGGTTGCTACTTTGCGGGAAGCGGTTGACGCGCTGTTTGTCCGTGAGGAAACCGGTTCACTGCCGCAGGCATCGCCGCCGCATAAATTGCACCTAACGCATACGCCGGCTGCAACGGAAACTGCGGGGGATTTTGCCGACGTGCGCGGACAGGCTGTCTACAAGCGGGCGTTGGAAATTGCCGCCGCCGGGGGACACAATATGCTGGTTTTTGGGCCGCCGGGCGCGGGAAAGACCATGCTTGCGCGGCGGCTGCCGTCCATAATGGCTCCACTCAGCCCCGATGAAGCGGTTGAGGTTACACGGCTGCACAGCCTTGCGGGGCCGCAAACCGGAGCCGGATCAAATAACGGTTTTATCGACCGGCTGATTACCAACCCGCCGTTTCGCGCCCCGCATCACTCGGCAAGCGCAGAAGGGATTCTGGGCGGCGGCAGAACCACCCGCCCCGGCGAAATCAGCCTTTCCCATTTTGGCGTGCTGTTTCTTGACGAAGCCCCGGAATTTAAAATCAACGTATTACAGGCGCTGCGGGAACCGCTGGAAGATCGCGTAATAAGCATTTCCCGCGCTGAGGGCCCGGTGCGCCTTCCGGCGGAATTTCAGTTACTGCTTGCGTCTAACGCCTGCCCCTGCGGGCGGCTGGGGGTACGGCACGAATCAAGTGAATGTCTCTGTTCGCCGGAAGAAATTGCCCGCTATTGGCGCAAATTTGGCGGGGCGCTCCTTGACCGCGTTGAAATTCGCGCCGCCATCGTTCCGCCCCAAATAAGCGAAATTGGCAAACGATCCGCCGCAGGCGCCGCCGCCAGCAGCGAAGAACGCAGCGCAAATGTCGCCAAACGGGTGCAGGCGGCGGTTGCCATTCAACGGCAGCGCTATCAGGGAATGGGTATCCGCCGCAATGCGCTGATCCCCGCCGGAAAAATCGAAACCTTTTGCCCCATGAGCGAACAGGCGCACGGCGCGTTTCACAAAGCCCTTGCCCATCTGGGGCTTTCCGGCAGGGCATACCACGGCATACTGCGGGTTGCCAGAACCATTGCCGACCTGGACGGAAAAGAAGTTATTGATACCGTACATATTTTGGAGGCGGTTCAGCACCGACGCTACGGGGAAGACCCTTACGAAATTATAACCCTGGTATCGCCTCAAGGATCGCATCGCTGATTTCCCTGCCGCGGTTGGAACAGCCCAGCTTCCGGTCGGGGCGAATAGTTCCGTGAAAATCGCTTCCCTCGGTGATGTACAAATCAAGCGTCCTGCCCAATTCCTCAAGACGGCGGCACGCCTTTGCTTTTGCCGTTGGATGCCACGCCTCTATACCCATAAGACCGCCGTCTTTCAGAGCTTTTATCAGATCGGGAAGGCGTCCCCACGCCACATAGAGCGACATGGGGTGAGCAAGAACGGGAATGCCGCCGGATTCGCGGATAAGGGCGACGGCTTGCGCAAAGGCAAGACCAGTCTTCGGCACATACAGGGGCTTTCCCGCTTTCAAGTAGCGGGCAAATGCCTGCTCCCGGTTTCTGACAATTTTCCTTTTGACAAGCAAATTAGCAAAATGAGGCCGCCCCACCGAATGGCCGCCGGACAGGGCAAGAAGCTCCTCCCAACTGGCGTCAATACTCAATTCGTGCATACGGTCGAGGATTTCGCGGTTTCGGGCCTCCCGGCGGCGGGATAAATCGTCAATTGCCGCCAAAAAAGCGGGACTGGGCGACCGTATACCCAAGCCCAGCAGGTGAAATTCTCCGCCGGGGCCAATACCGGGAACGCTGCCTTCCGCAGCCCACTTGATACTTATCTCAACGCCGGGAATAAAATGGATACCCGCGGCCTTTGCTTCATTGTGCGCGCTTTCCAATCCGCCCAAAGTGTCATGATCGGTCAGGGCAAGGGCAGTGATACCCCTCTTTTCCGCTTCCCGCACCAGTTGCGCGGGGCTGTAGTCTCCATCGGAAGCATTCGAATGAGTATGTAAATCGATCATTATTTTTATTTTAAGGGTGTTGACCTCTATGCTTCAAGAGCTTAAAATAATATAAAGGGCGGTTTTTTTGGACTATACATTGACTGGGGGAACCATTGTTTCCCACGGTAAAAAGGTATGTACCGGTGACTTAAGTATTCGGGACGAACGTATTGTTTCCCAGCGCGGGCGTGTCTCTATTGACCTGCGGGGAAAATCGTATGTGTACCCATCGTTGATCAATACCCATGATCACCTGCAGGGAAATTACCGTCCGCCGGTTGGTCCAAAAGAGGGCACTTTCTACCTTACCTGGCTGCCCTGGGATAATGACCTTAAAGCTTCGGAAACTTTTAAGGAACGATCCAACCTGAGCCGGGAGGAACTGTACGCCCTGTCCGGCTATAAATGCCTTTTTTCCGGCGTAACCACGGTAAACGATCATTTTCCCCATAAACTTAACCGGGAAATTCTTCCCACCTTGCCAATCAGGGCGATTCTTGAATACGGCCTTTCTCACGAATGTTCCTCGTATGATCTTAAATGGGGTGATGGAATAGAGATTGAGCATAAGCGCGCGGTGGAAAATAAATGGCCTTTTATAACCCATCTGTCCGAGGGGTTTGACGTTGAAGCGATGGGAGGCGTAGAAGCGCTTGAGAATCTCAGGATTCTGGATGATCATTGTCTGCTGGTTCACTGCATCGCGTTCAGCGATACGGATATAGAAAAAACAGCAAAGGCCGGGGCAAGCGTTTCGTGGTGCGGTTTCTCAAATATGTTTATGTTTAATGTCACCGCAAAAGTCCGCAAGATGATCAAAGCCGGAATAAATGTAACCATTGGGACAGATTCTTCGGCGACCGGATCGGCAAATCTGCTTGCCGAGCTTAAATATGACCGGAACTTGTACCGTTCCATGTACGGCGAAGACCTTCCCGCGCAGAAAATATTCGAGATGATTACACATAACGCAGCAAAAGCCTTTTGGATGCAGGATAGGATTGGCACGCTGGACGAAGGTAAGTTAGGTGATATTTTGATATTAAAAGCCCGCAATGACGATCCTTATGAAAATCTTGTTAACGCTTCTATGGAAGACATTGAATTATTGTCTCTAGCAGGTATGCCTATCTATGGTGAAATGCGTTTTCTTGACATATTTGGAGGAACGCTGCCGCCCGGTTATACTCAAATTGAGGTTTGCGGGCGATCCATGTTCGTTAAAGGAGATCCGGCAGGTTTGTACAACGAAGTCCGGCGCAAAGTTGGTTTCAAAAAAGCGCTTGACTATATGCCTTTTGACCCCGCCGGTGAATTATAGGATTATTGATTATGCCAAAACCGCTTCAATTTAAGGCTGGTTCGCTTATTTACTGTCAGGGAGAGGAGGCGGATAAAATTTTTATCCTCCAAAGCGGCAAGGTGAATCTGGTTTTTACCGATATTGAAACAGGGGATAGTATCCGCAATCCGCTGGACGCCGGCGAATTTTTTGGAGTAAAGTCCGCCCTTGGGCGCTTCCCCCGTGAAGAAAACGCCGTTGCAATGACCAATTCTTTCGTAATGGCGTTTACGATTCCCGAATTTGAAGCGCTGGCAATGTCAAACACCAGGATTATTCTAAAAATGCTTAAAGTGTTTTCCAATCAAATGCGGCGGGTACACGCGCAAGTCTCCAGCCTTTTGGAAGTAAAAGACGTTGCCCCGGACGTAGGGCTTTTTACTATCGGCGAAAAATACCTGAAAAACAAACGTTACGCCCATGCGCAGTATATTTTTAGCCGTTACCTTGTTCATTACCCATCCGGTAAAAATGCGGATCAGGCGGCAAAAAATCTTCGGCTTGCGGAATCCGCTCTTAAAACATTGGAGAATAAATAATTTATGAAACTGGATATGTCATCATTTGCCCGCTTTACCCGTGTTTTTCAGCCCGGTGAAATTATTTTCTCTGAGTATGAACCGGGGGATACGTTTTATTTTATCAACGCGGGGAGAGTAAAACTGATAAAAAATACCGGGGAATTTGAACGTACCCTGGATATTCTGCAGCCGTCGGAAATGTTTGGCGAAATGGCAATACTGGAGAATGCGCCGCGTTCCGCTACTGCAATAGCTATGGACGAAGTAAAAGTGCTTGAATTCAATGCGGAGAATTTTGAACTGCTTATCCTTGGCAATCCGCAAATCGCCTTAAAGTTGCTGCGAATTTTCGCAAAACGGATTTACGATTCAAAACGGCGTTTTATGATTCTTACCCTGCCTACCCCTCAGACAAAAGTCGCCGATGTGTTCCTGATGCTTGACGAAACCCAAACCAATATTGACAAAACAACTCATGACCGCGAATTCCAGACTACCGTTGAAGATATTGCTCACTGGGCGGGAATGAGCGTTAACCAAACCAGGGAAACTTTGCATCAATTTGTTAATCAGCACCGGCTGGAACTGTTTACCGATCACATGGTAGTTAAAAACATTAACAGCTTTGCCCGATTCGTCAGCGGACGGCGTAACCAGCTTTAAGAGAATCTCCCCATTCCCCCCTGAAGAGCCTGCATCATATTGTTGGGATTCTTGCCGTACTTTGCCATCTTTTTCATCATGCCGCGCATTTTTTCAAATTTTTTGATAAGGCGGGCAACTTCCGCTACCGAAGTGCCGGAACCGCGGGCAATGCGGCTGCGGCGGGGCGGCCCGATTATCAGGTGATTAGCCCGCTCTTTGCGGGTCATCGAGGAGATGATCGCTTCCTGCCGTTTAAGGTCAGCCTTGTCAATATCTTCTTCGCTTATCTGCCCCTGCATTCCGGGAATCATTTCCAGCATTGATTGCAGGGAGCCCATTTTCTTTACCGAGCGGAGCTGGGAAAGCCAGTCCTCAAGGGTAAAGTTTTCCTTCTCCATTTTTTTCTGGAGTTCCAGGGCTTCTTTTTGATCTATTACTTCCTGCGCTTTTTCTACCAGGCTGACGACATCGCCCATACCCAAAATACGGCCAGCCATACGCTCAGGGTGGAACGGCTCAAAATCTTCGGGCTTTTCTCCGGTTCCCGTAAACTTGAGGGGCTTGCCGGTAATGGTTTTAAGGGAAAGGGCTGCGCCGCCCCGCGTGTCTGAATCAAATTTGGTCAGAACAACGCCCGTTACGCCGATTTTTTCATCAAAGGTTTTTGCAATGTCTACGGCGGATTGTCCGGTCATCGCATCGGCGACAAGGAGCATTTCATCGGGTTGTGACGCTTCTTTAAGCCGGGAAAGTTCCGCCATCATCGGCTCGTCAATTTGCAGGCGGCCTGTAGTGTCAATTATCAATGTGTCGATAAGGTTTTGCTTTGCCCACGCAAGGGCGTTTTGGTACACCTTTACGCTGTTTGTTGCGCCTTCTTCCCGATGTACCGGTACGCCGATTTGCGCGCCCAGCACGGCAAGTTGTTCCATAGCGGCGGGGCGCACCAGGTCGCAGGCAACGAGCAGGGGTTTACGGCCTTCTTTTTTCAGGCGCAGGGCTAGTTTGGCGGAACTGGTGGTTTTACCGGAACCCTGCAATCCCAGCATGAGAACTGTGGAAATGACATCCGGACCCCGCAGGTTAAGTTTTTGTTCAGCAGTGTCAGTTCCGCCCAAAAACATCACCAGTTTATCATGAATAATTTTAATAAACTGCTGACCGGGATCTACGGCGCGCAGTACCTTCTCGCCCTTTGCCTCTTCTATGGCAGAGTTGACAAAACGCCGCACCACACGCAGATTAACATCCGCTTCCAGCAGCGCCATCTTAATAGCGTCAACGGCATCTTCAATATTTTTTTCGCTTATGGTTGATTTTCCGGCGACAAAGCGCAGGGCGTCAGAAACCTTTTGCGTTAATTTATCAAACATTATTTCCCCTTAAAATAACAAAATATCGGACTTTAGTCCGGTATTTTGCAAAACTTGTGAGAGAACCAACCGGGTTCTCTCACAAGTCAGTGTCCCAGATTATCCAAATAATTCTGTAGAAAATTGAAAGGCTCTATCTCACGGTTTAGAATTTGATGTATTCCTTCCGCAATGGGCATTTTAAGCCGGTATTTTTCCGCAAGAATTTTGACGTACTTTGCCGCCGCAACGCCTTCAGGCAAATAGCCAAGTTCGCCTATCCGCGCAATAAGATCATCAAGATCCTTAAACGGTTCAAGAATCTTTTTCTCGATTATTTCCTTGCCAAAACGCCGGTTTCTGCCAAAAACAGATCGGCAGGTAACATCCAAATCGCCGATGCCGGAAATGGAGGTAAATGTTTCCGGGTGGGTAGCGCCCATCGCCATGCCAAGTGTCTGTATTTCGTTGAGGCCGGCGGCAAGCAACAGGGATTCGGTTCCGTCTCCAAACAGATTTACGCCGCCAAAGACGCCGCCATCATCCAGTGTCTTAAAAGCGTCCAGGATACCAAAAGCAATAGCGATAACGTTTTTAGCGGCGGCGGCAACCTGAACGCCCCGGACATCAAACGAAGAAAATACAAACAGCCCCTTGCTTTTAACCAAATCGCGGAAGCGGATGGAATTTTTCGCGTTTTCACTGGCGGCGATAAGGCCGGTAATTTTACCCTGCGAGACTTCCTCGGCATGGCTGGGACCGGCTATGTACACCAAAGCCTGCCGGTAAAAACCGGGAAGATAATCCTCCAGCGTTTCCAAAATAAGCCGGGGTCCTTTATCCGTGGGTAAGAAACCCTTGGTAATAACCGCAATCGCCGTTTCCCCTTCCCGAATCGAGGGCGTCATCAAAATTTGCTTAACGGTTTGCAGCAGGTAGAGTGATGGAACTGCCAGTATAAGGTATTCCCGCCCGGAGGCAGCTTCCGCTATGTCTGAAGTAGCTTTTAAGGTTTCCGGCAGTTGCACGCCCGGTAAGTAACGGGAATTCCGGTGATTCAGGTTAATATCGTCTCTGTTGTCTTCTTCAAGACTCCAGATAACAACCTCTTTTCCTTTATCGGCAATAACCTTGGCAACTGCCGTTCCCCAGGCTCCTGCCCCAATAACCGCTGTTTGCGCTGTCATACTATTGTCTGATTATGATGCATTATCATAAATTGCTCAACTACCGGAATTATAATCCCGCGCAATATTCGCCGCTTCTTCAAAATCACTGTGTAATAAAAGTTCGGAAAGGTTATTCAACATTTCTTTGGTTTGGCGCGGCCAGCTCCTTTGCTTTAGATCGCTCATTACATCTTTGGCGGCTTTCTTGTCATATACCACACAAGCCGCCCGAAAAATCAGGAGCTTCTCCTGTAAGAAAGCTTGATCCCCATCTATGGTCTGATCGCCATCGTTTTCTTCCTTGGGGGTAATTTTTTCGACCACTGCCTGCAGTTCTTCCAGGAAGACCGGCGTTTCTGTCGCTATTAAGGCTACATTCCGCTCCCGCCCCGCCTTTTCCAATTTTCTTGCAAATTCGGCAAGGTCCATTTCATGGACATTTGCAAGCGCATTTTTAATTCCGTGGATATTGATGGTAAACAGTTGTATATCTTCGTCCTTAAAAGCGTCGCTTTTTTTGTGTATCGTTTCCAGCGTCTTTGACACTCTTTCGGCATCCCGCACAAAAATACCTGCCAATTCCGGGTCTACGGCCTGCGGTATTGCCTCCGCCGCCTTATCATCTCCGGCACGCCTTGTCATGGCGCTTTTTTGCGCCGCCTTAACCACCTCTGGGGGCTGTTTGTCACGTATCAGCTTGTTCAATAAAGCGTTCAACTGGCGTATGTCTATCGGTTTGGAAACAAAATCATCAAAGCCGCTCGACAAAAATATTTCCGCCTGCCCCGCTACGGCATTTGCGGTCAGGGCAATGATCGGGTTAGTGTATCCCAGTTCGCGTATGATCTTTGTCGCTTCAATACCATCCATTTCCGGCATCATGTGATCCATAAACACAATATCATATACCTTACCAAGTTTGATTTTTTCAATCGCCTCAGGTCCGCTTCCAACAAGCTCAATCGCCAGATCGTAAGGCGCTAACAATCCTTTGGCGACATACAGATTGGTTTCAACATCGTCTACAACCAGAACACGACCATAAGGCATCGGGTCGCGCACGATCTGCGCTGATTTCATTTGCGATGAGCCGTTAAAGCGGAACTGTTGCAGGTTTTCAGCGGTGTCTTTACCCAGCGGAACAGCGCCGGCATTCATCTGCGGCAAACTTACGGTAAACGTTGTACCCTTACCCAGTTGGCTTTCTACAAGAATAGAGCCATTCATCATGTCAACAAGCCGCTTTGTAATACTCATACCAAGCCCGGTACTCTCCTTCATGCGGTTTGCTTCCAAATTAAAATGGGAATATTCATCAAAAATATTTTTTACCTGCTCCGCCGACATTCCCTGTCCTGTATCACGTACCTGCAAAACAAGCATTATGGAGGCATCTTCTACCATATCCTCATATTGAGCGCTGATCGACAGCGAAACTTCGCCGCTTTCCGTATACTTAAACGCATTGGAGAGCAGGTTATTCAAAATCTGTTTGATACGCAGTTCATCGCCAATAAGTTCCGCCGGTATAAACGGATCCACGTGCAGCGTAAACTTAAGCATCCTGCTGCCAATTCGCATCATATTCAACTGGGTTGTGTCGTAAATCAGGCTCGCAAGCTCATATTTAACGGGAACCAATTCCAGTCTGCCCGCCTCAATTTTAGACAAGTCGAGTATATCGTTGATAATGCCAAGCAGCGAATAGCCCGAATTGTAAATTTTGGTTAACGCTTCGTTGGTCTCTTGCGGAAGCGATTTATTTTGTATCTGAATTTCCGCAATACCCAAAATTGCATTCATTGGCGTTCGTATTTCGTGGCTTATAGTCGCAAGGAAACTGCTTTTTTGCCGGTTCTCGGCATCGGCCTTTTGTTTCGCCGCAGCAATACGCAGCAAAACAATATTAAGCGCCAGCGCCATCCCCAAACCCAGGATGCTGAGGATGATCCCTATGTTTGTTACACTTTGATAATATCCTTTTGCGTACGCCAAAACCGCCATGTACCAGCCATTTCTAAGCTGCCGAATAAAAAGAACGGACGGACGGCCGTTGTAATCTGTCGCTTTACGTTCAAAAATTCTTTTCCCGTCTCTTAAATCTTTTTCTATAGCGACGCCATCGTTCATGTCGCGTATCGCCCTGCCTAAATACGACGGCTGAGGATGAGCAAGCACATTAAATTGTTTGTCCACCAGTATCCCGTAACTGCCTTTAGTAACGTATGTATCAACGGCGTATCTTCTTATCCTGTCAAGCGTTACATCCACACAAATTACACCTAACGGATGGCTTTCTTCGTCAAAAATACGGCGCGTAAATGTAATGCAGATACCATCATGCATATAGTTATGATACGGCTCTGTAACTCCAATTCTGCCCCTTGCCGCAATCGCCATCTTGTACCACGGACGATCCTCGGGTACAAAGTCGTCCGGCGGCGTCCAACCGATGCCGGCATGGAATTTTCCGTCAAACACATCAAATACGCCGTAAATACTGGTAACGTATGACATAAGCCGGGCATTGGCAAGCGCATAATTAGTCGTATCCGTTATATATTTTGTTATCATATCGTAATTGTCGCCATCCAGAATCATGATACGGATCGTTTCCGCAATAATACCCAGTGTGGTTTCCGGCTCCATAAGGTCAGCTTCGATATACGCCTGGGTATTGTCGATAGCGTTATTCACATCGCGTAACAGGTGCTTGCGTTCGATGTCGCTCATAAAAATAAAACTTACAAATACCATCGCCGCAAACGCCGCAAACACAAATATTACCCGTGTAGACACCATGCGCAGGGTGTTTTTTACCTTTTGCATGAAAGAAGAGATTATTGTCATAAGCACAAAGATACCTCATACACCTGGTCTCTCACTTCAGCAAATACATCGGCAATATTCGGATCAAAGTGTTTACCTGCATTTGTCATGATAATATGCATCGCTTCATCAAAATCAAAAGCCTTTTTATAGGGCCGTACGGAAATAAGCGCATCAAATACATCCGCAACCGCCATTATGCGCCCCTGCAGCGGAATATCAGTTCCTTTAAGTTTATGCGGATAACCCGTACCGTCCCAGCGTTCATGATGATACCCTGCGAACAATTTCGCGTGGCGCAAAAACGCTTCATTACCCGTCCGGGTAACAATCCGGTCAATATTGCGTTCGCCTTCTACAGCATGGGTTTTTATTATCTCATATTCTTCCGAGGTCAACTTGTTGGGTTTGTTGAGGATTAAATCCGGAATGGCGATTTTACCAAGATCATGCAAACGAGCCGATGAAGCGACTAATTCCATATCCCAATTCCGTATCTCATCAATATACAATCCACGTTCCAGCATTGCGCGCATCAATATCTTAATGTATGCCGTTGTGCGCTCAATGTGTCCGCCCGTTGCCTTGTCGCGGCTTTCAACCATATCCGCCAAAACGAACACAATACTGTTTTGCAGCCGGCGCAACTGCGTTGTTCGTTCCTGAATCAATTCATCAATGTGCAGATGGGTTTTAATGCGATTCAGCAGTACCGGTACAGAAAACGGTTTTGCGATAAAATCTACCGCACCCAGTTCAAAGCCCTGAACTTCAATCGAAATGTCCATTAAACCAGTCAAAAATATAACAGGAATATTGGAGTATGCGTCATGGGCTTTCAATTTTTGCAGCGCTTCAAACCCGTTCATTTCGGGCATTTCAATGTCCAGCAGGATTAAATCCGGTATAACTTTTTCCAGGAGCGTAAACATTTTTGAGGCGGAAGGCAGCGTCATCACACAGTAGAGGTCTTCCAGCGCATTTTCCGCCATTGACAAGTTAGTATCGCTGTCATCCACAACAAAAATTGTCTTCATCATGTCATTGTACCTTTGTAAAACGCTCTACCCAACATACCCACAAACTAACTCCGACAGATATTATCTTAAAGGATAACATACCTGGAGGGAAAAAGCAAACATATAAATAATGCGACAATTTCTTAAAATTTCAATAAATTATCACAAAATAGCATTATATATCAATAAATATCAACAAATGTCAATGGATTGTATGCCTATTTGAAAAATTCCGGCATTTTTGCTATACTTTTGATTATGTTCACAACAACTGTAAACCCCCGTTTTGGGGATATGGATGTACTGGGGCACATCAACAATGCCGTTCCCGTGGTTTGGTTTGAGCTTGCGCGAAACCCTCTGCTCAAGGTATTTGACCCGGCGCTGGAATTCCGGCGCGAAACCTTCCCGCTCATCATCGCCCATACGGATTATGACTATGTGGGGCAGTTGTACTTCCAGTATGAGGTGGAGATTAAGACCTGGATTAGCCGTATCGGAACCAAGTCGTTTACCGTGTACCACGAGGCCTGGCAGCAGGGGCGGCTCTGCGTCAAGGGCAGCGCCGTGCTGGTCCACTATGATTTTAACACCGAACAGGCAACGCCCCTGCCCGAGGAACGGAAGAAGTGGCTGGCGGAACATTTGAAGAATGGGGATAATTAACCCAAAACATCGTGCTTCTTGATATAGTTTACGGCATTCATCAGATAATTTTCGCCGTTTTTAAATCTTCCCAATCCGGTATTACAGCTATCGCAAATAAAATCACGTATATTGCCGGTGTGATGGTCATGGTCTGCGACTATTTTTGCGGTTACTCCTGCAATGGAACGTTTTCTGCAAATAGGGCAGACAAACGGCTCGCCTTTCTTAGGTTTTTGCTTTTCCCTTTGTTTGGCTTGTTTTGTTTTAGGCGCACGCTTATCAATGTCCGTTCTGCATTTCTGACAGGTTGGTCTTCTAATTACGCCATGTAAGTTGTTTTGGTTTCTAGCAAATTTTTCTGTTGGTTTTAGGCAATGACAAACATTGCAAATTTTAACATCAAACTTATCACCTGTTTTTGTTACGTCAATTTCTTTCACTTCTTTTTGAGGGACAATCCAATCGCTATCGCTGCCGATTAACCATACCAAAAAACAGTCTCCTCTCTGTTCTTTTATCAAACCTACCGCATCTTTATCAAAATTGGTCTCAATTTTTTCCTGAACATTGTTTTTGAATAAGTAACCCTTTCCTTTCTTGCATACAACCCATTTATTCATCTAAAGTCCCCCCACAAATCCTGTTGCGTCTCCAAAAGTCTTTTCTTCGCAATATTTATGTATTCTTGGGAAATATCGACTCCAAGATATTTTCGTTTTGATAAAAAAGCCATTTTGCAAGTAGTTCCCGAACCGCACATTGGGTCGAAAACCAAATCGCCTTCGTTGCTCCATGATGTTATATGATCAAGCGCCAATTTTTCCGGAAAAGTTGCCGGGTGCTTAAAAGCGATTTTGTCTGAAGTAGTTCCACCAAGACCTACCGCGTATTTCCAAATGTTGGTTTTTGTTTTTTCGGTTTTCAATTCTTTTAAATTCTTTTTATTTACGCCATCAGCACCCTTATTGAAAACAACCATTTCATATCCGCTACGGACTGTTTTTTCTTTTAATGGATTAAACGTTTTCGGTTTTCCTTTTGATAAAACAAACATAAATTCAAAAGCGTTAGTATATGCATTAGAGCGCATAAAAGGGGTGTTTTTCTTTTGATAAATCATTATGTCATGCATATTAAAACCTATTTCCTGAAAATAAATGCCCTGACGAAAACTCGTTAAACTTCTGCCGCCATTTATTTTATCGCCCACTACCCAGACTAAAATGCCGCCTTCTTTGATAACCTTAAACAATCCTTCTGCTATACGCTCAAATTCAAAAGAATAGCCTTTGTAATTCCGTAAATTATCATATGGCGGAGAGGTAACAACCAAATCAACGCACTCATCAGGCATAGTTGCCATAAAATCTACGCAATCGGCTGTAAATAACCCTTCAAGACGTGCGCTGTTTTGTTTTTCATAAACCACGCTCTTTGCCGGGAAATAGGCTAATGATTTTGTTTTATGTTTCCTTACTTTTGATTGAGTCATTTCTATATAACCATATCCGCAAATGGGCGGCGTGTAAAGGGGGCTAGTTGCCTGGGTATATTAAAACCCCAATAGTATTCCGGCGGCGGCTCCCAGCGCGATACAGATAATCGGGTGTATTTTAAATTTGACGATGAGCAGGAAAAGGGCGGCGCAGACAAGTCCTTCGCGCCAGCGGATGAATTCGTGCCATACGGAACCGTCACTGTTGTACAGGGCAAGCCGCCACACGCCCCAGCCCGCGGCGCAGAGCAGACCGGCGGCGGCAGGGCGCAGGCCGGAAAATACCCGCACGGCAATTTTGTTTTCTTTAATTGATTGCAGGGCTTTGGTGATGATGGCAATGACGATAAAGGCGGGGCTTACCAGCCCAAGCGCCGCAATAATGCCCCCGCCTGCGCCGCCGTACTGAAAGCCTGTCTGAGCGGCGATATTTACCCCAATGGCCCCGGGCGCGCACTGGGCAATGGCGATAAAGTTACTTAACTGTTCTGTACTGAGCCAGCCAGTTTGCCGTATAAACGAAAAACGGTTATTCGCCATGAGAAACAAAAATGGCAATGTGGCAAGTCCGCCGCCCACGGCAAAAGTCCCTATCTTGAAAAATTCAAGGTACAAGAGGAGAAGATTCATCGCTCATCTCCGCTTGATTGCGGCGGCGCATTTTGCGGTGTACCTTGCGGCGAAAAAAGCAGAAAGCCCGCGACCCCCGCGCCCAAAATAATGTATACCGGCGATACGCTGAATACCGCGGAAAGGGCAAAGGCAATAACGCAGATAATCATCGCTTTATAATTTTTGAAAAAACCTTTAATAAGGTTGATCGAGGTATGAAAGATAAGCGCACAAACCGCAAGGCGTATACCGGCCAGGGCGTGCTGCACCAGGGGATATTCGGCGAAACGTTTGACAAACAGCGAAACAAGCAGCATCAGGGTAACGCCGGGCAGCAACAGGCCGATAGTGGCAATGGCTCCGCCTACGGGACCTTTGACCTTACAGCCGACAAAGGTGGCAATGTTCACGGCTATGACCCCCGGCGTGATTTGAGCGATGGTGTAAAAATCCAACACCTCATCCAGGGTGATCCAGCCGCGCTTTTTTATTAACTCACGTTCAAGCACGGGAATTATCGCATAACCGCCGCCAAAAGTTGTTACGCCAATGGCAATAAATGCCCCAAAAAGCTCAAGGTATTTCCGCAATTAGGCTATTTTTCCTCCGAATTTTTGTTCGGTCGTATCGTTATGCGCAATTCGTCAAGTTGTTTTTGGTCAACCTCTCCGGGGCTGTCGTCCATCGGGCTTTCGGCGAATGAATTTTTGGGAAAGGCGATAACCTCTTTTATTGAAGTCTGCCCGCTCATGATCATAACGAGCCTGTCCAAGCCGGGGGCGATGCCGCCGTGGGGGGGAGCGCCGTATTTGAAAGCGCCGGTTAAAAAGCCGAATCGTTTTTCCGCCTCGGCAGGATCAAAACCGGCGATGCTGAAAATCCGCTGCTGCAATACCGGATCGTGGATACGAATGGAGCCGGACGCAAGTTCGTAGCCGTTCAGTACCAGGTCGTACAAATCGCCTTTTACCGCGCCGGGGTCGCTTTCCAATGTCGCGTGATACTGTTCCTGCGGCCAACTAAACAGGTGATGCGCCGCCTCCCAGCGGTTTTCCTCATCGTTGAATTCAAACAGGGGGAAATCGACGATCCACACAAATTCAAACCGCTGGTCTGTGCCGCCGAGGTTCAAATCTTTGCCGAGTTTGGATCGCACCGCGCCAAGGGCGGTATTGGCAATGTGCCGCCGGGAATCCGCCACCATAAGAATAAGATCGCCCGTCGCTGCGCCCAGCCCCTCGATAATCTGTTTCGCGTTTTCGGCAAAAAATTTAGCAACGCCACCCTCAAGCGCGTTATCCGTCACTTTCATCCACGCCATACCCTTGGCTTTGTAAATTTTCGCATGGGCTTCCAGTTCTTCAATTTGTTTGCGTGAATAGTCCGCTTTCCCCTTTACCACCAGCGCCTTTACCCCGCCGCCCGCAATGGTAACGCCCTTTGCCGCCGCCTGCTGCCGTTCCGCTTCGCCGCCGGCAAGCGCGTCCTTAAATGCCTGAAAGCCGCCACCCGCAACATAGGGGGCAAAATCCTGCAAGGGCATATCAAAACGCAGATCGGGCTTGTCCGTGCCGTAGCAAGTCATCGCCTCCTCATAGGTCAACCGGCGGAATTGCGGCGGCAGATCAACGCCGAGGGTTTTTTTGAACACATGGATCAGCATACCCTCGGTCATGGCAAGAATGTCGTCCCGGTTTACAAAGGACATCTCAATATCGATCTGGGTGAATTCCGGCTGACGGTCGCCGCGCGCGTCCTCATCGCGGTAACAGCGGGCAATCTGAAAATATTTGTCAAAACCGGACACCATCAAAAGCTGTTTATACAACTGGGGCGACTGGGGCAGGGCGTAAAATTTTCCCGGGTACAGTCGCGAGGGTACCAGATAGTCCCGCGCCCCTTCCGGCGTTGACCGGATAAAGGTGGGGGTTTCAATCTCGTAAAAACCGTTAGCTGTCATCCATTCGCGCGCGGCGAATGTCACCTCACTGCGCAGACGGAGGCGGTTCTGCATCGCCCCGGAACGAAGGTCAAGGTAGCGGTACTTCAGGCGAAGGTCTTCGCCGGCGTTGCTCTCCTCATCAACCTGAAATGGCAGTACTTCACATTTGTTGAGTATTATTATTTTTGACGCGATTACTTCAATTTCGCCGGTAATCATCGCGGGGTTTACCATATCGTCCGGGCGGGCGCGCACTGCGCCTTCAATCGCAATGCAGAATTCATTGCGCAATTCCGCGCAGATTTCAGCCAATCCCGCCTGCTCGCCCGTCGTATCAACCGTTACCTGGGTGATGCCGTAACGATCCCGCAGATTGATAAAAAAAATACCGCCGTGGTCGCGCTTGCGATGCACCCAGCCGTTCAAAATAACCGTGCGCCCCGCGTCGCCTTTCCGCAGTGAGCCGCAATCAATAGTCCGCTTCATCTCTTCCATAAAAAAATAGTATCCTTTTTGGACAATTTTGCCTATAATGATTTTATGCAGTTTGACCTCAATCAGGCGCTGATCGATGAAATTCTTTTTTTCATGGAAGACCAGGACGGCGAATTTCTGCTGGATACCCGGGAAGGAATGGTCATCAGCACGGACGATGAAAAATTTGAAGAAGATGCCGATGACCGCTATATTGGGCTGCCGGACTGGGGGCCTTCCAATGGCTTCAGGTTGATGGAGCGTTTTACCGCCGGGCTGCACAACGCACTGGCGCGGGAAGAACTTTCCGCCGCGCTTAACCGGGGCCGGGGCGTTTTCCGCGCTTTTAAGGACACGCTGACCCGCTACCCGGAAATAGAAAAACTCTGGTTTGATTACAAAGACCGCGCAATGAAAAGCGAGGTGCTCTCGTGGTACAACGCCCTGCGGGAATCCTGGGGTCTGGAGCTTATCGGCGAAGAGCCGGAAGACATTGCCGGTCTCGCGCTGGAAGATTTTCGTTTCCGCGAGGGCACGGCGCAGGACAGCGCGCTGGCGCAGGAATTACACCGCGCTTGTTTAAGCGAGAACGACGGCGGGCATGGGGACATATTCGCCGGTATGGGCGAGTGGGTTTTCCCGGGCGACGTATGTTTCGCGGCGGAAACCGCGGGGGAAGAATTCGCCGGGTACATTAGCGCGGTTCGCAGCGGCGAAATTCTGCGCGTCTGCGCCGTGGAAGTGCATGCGGAATACCGCGGTCTGGGTTTAGGCAAGGCGCTCATCGCCCGCATTTTGGAACAGGCGGATCGCGAAAAAATTCCCCATGTCATTATCGACCTTCCCGCCGGGCAGGAACATTTTTCGCGGGCGCTGCTGCGGGAAGATTTTAAACCCTGCGTGCAGCGTTATTATCGCCCAATGGGGAGAGAGACGATGTTTTAATGTCGCCTCTCGGTAGTTATGTGCCAGACTTCTTGATTAAGGTTCTATTGTTCTGTTATACTCTAAATCAAGGAGAATAACC
>JGI24698J34947_10000601_pt1 | contig 17232 bp, 17 predicted proteins | sample TergutMp193P3_FD_34947 | JGI IMG/M metagenome (IMG submission 34947) | reverse complement strand
TTTTTATAATATAAGCATTTTATGCCCAATTGTATCGCAAAGTTAAGATTTTGATGCATTGTTGAATAAGCCTGTCTTTTATCCCATTTCACGTTTTTCCCGACAATATAATTTATATAACCTTTTGTATTACTCAATAATTGCTTTTGTTCATCTTTTGCAATCTTTTTTATTTTCACTAATTCTGTTTTGTATTTTTTATTTATATCATACAGTATTTCTGATTCCAGCAATGCGTATTTTTTTGGTTCCGGTAAATTTATAAATCTTTCACTATTAATAAATTCATGAAAAGCTATTTGGAAATATTCACCGTTCCATTGAACGCAATGATACGGTATCGGCGGAATTTCGTCTTTTCCGAATATTTCTTCCGCTGTTACATTGGTATTTTCCTTTATCATAACTGTTAAATCTATACACCCTTTTAAAGATTCATAATAATAATCACCTCTTATAACACTCCCGGATAACAATATTGTTTCAATATTATTTTTATCAATTGTTTTTAAGTAATTATTGGTATGAGTTATCAACCGTCTTATATTGTCTTTATTTTTTGCATACATTTCCGATAATTTCAACATTATAATCTCCTTTTATATCCAATTATCCTACAAATTTTCCTTTTTGTCAAATAGCAAATTGTGCCTAACACACGGTAAACGCTTCACCCCCTTTGGCCATCAACCCGTAGGGTTGGAGGGCTCCGTTCTGCTAGGTCGCCTAAAGGCTCCCACGCCTCCCTAACCCACATTTTTACTTTATTGAATATATTGACAAAACAATCAAATAATGGTTTTATATTACATCAAGGAGAATATATATGAAAGTTTTTTTTATTATTCTTTTTCCATTAATCATGACGGCACTATCTTTGTTTTACGTTTTCTCTATTGCTATCTCTAATTTAGGAGATATTAGTGCCGGATATATGGATTGGATAGGTTTTTTAGCAGCTTTAGGCGTTTTTAGCATCCCATTTGTGGGGTTTACAGTTATTACTTGCTTATGTTTATTAAATAAATTAAATATGTTTTTTGCGAATATTTTGACTGTAATATGGATTATAGTTTGTTTACCACTTACTTGGTTCATTGCCATTATAATTGATCGGCATGTTTATCTTGGGGTGGAACTATATCTTTAATCATAAATTTTTGAAGGCTCCGTTCGGCTATGTCGGTCGCTACGCTCGCTCCCACGCCTCACTCCGCCACAGTTTACAACCGGAAACGAACGTTGCGGGCAATGATAATAAAGCAAATATAAAATATAACAATTGACAAAATATATTTTATACAATAATATTAACATATAGGAGTGTATTATGGGTATATATTCAAAAGAGATTATTCAATGTGAAAATGGATATTTGATTAAAAATTATAAAATATCAAAAGTAATATTTTTCTATATTATGCAATTATTTATATGTTTCTTGGTTTTTATATATGTTGGACAAATAATATATGACATAAAAAATAACAGAATAGAATGCATAATTACATTAGTTTTCTCGATTATCTTTTTCCTTGTAGGCTTTAAGGCATTTAATGATATTAAAAAGATATTTATAAATACAACCGATAATGAAATTATCTTCAAAAATGGATTATTTCCGTTCATTAAAATTAAAAGATTAAAAATTAACAACGTTAAAGAAATATCAATAAATCACAAATCAAATCGCTATGCAACATCAGGAATATCTACGTATACATTTAAATACATTATGAAAGAATATATATTTAATATAGATATAATTGATTATGAATGTAGTGCCTATAGAATATATCAATCTACAGCCTATAATGATGAATTAATAGGATTTTCAAAAGAAATTGGAAAAATAATAAATATTAATATCAATGATCAAAATGATATAGAGGGGAAAGATAATATTTACAAAAAAATAATAATAAACTAGCACCACTAAAGGGCTTGACAGAGTGCCCCGCAAGCTATATTATAATTAGAGGAGTAAGAAAATGAAATACTATTTTGTAATATTTTTATGTTTGATTTTGGTTTCTTGCAACAAAAACACTGAGAAAAATGAAATATCTGTGGAAAATGTTAATGATATAGTAGAGAATGAAAATGTCGACTATCCATTGGAAGAAACGGCTTCTGGTATTTATACTTATTTTGGTCCTTTATATACTACGAATGTAATAGAAAATAATGTAAATGTATTTAATTTTCCTTCTCTGGAAGCAGAAATTTTATTTCAGATAAATAAGGATGATATTGTAAGAATAGTTGGCGTATCTGGAGAAAAAGTAAATATTGACAATTTTTATGGTGATTGGATTTGCATTGTATTAAATAACGGAAATAAAGGGTGGGTTTTTTCAAAATATTTAAACATAGGAGAAGGAGAAATTGAATATTCTCCTATAAGTTTTGTTGAACATATACCGGCAACTAATAGAAACTCTGGAGGAATAAAAATTTCATATCTTTTGCAAGATAAAGAAATAATAACTACGGTTGATTATACTAATTGGAATGATTATTATATAATTATATGGAATCTCTTACAAAATGATTATCATTATACCAACAGACCAGGTGTGTATATAATAAATAAAGAGACTAATGAACTAAAACATATTACATATTTAGGTTGCTTTGATGAATTTTCGCCACGCGCTTATATACAATTTACAGATGATTTTGAATATTTAATACAGGAAGCAGGTTCGAGTCCAGGGATACGAGGGATTATGGCATGGAGGTTAAAAGATTTGCAAAAAGTTTATTTTGGCCGCTATTATAGAATGAATATATCCCACCATACAATAGCAGTTGCATATGCTTATGATGAACACTCTTTTAGACTAGGTTATACTGATGAAGAAATTATGGCATATGGTAAAAAATATAAGGAGGAAAACCCGTTACTACCTGATGAGGTGGAAAAAACAAGACAAGAAACAGGTCTTGGAGTAGAACTTATTATCAATTGTTCTTATAATCTTGACACAGGGGAACGGGAAATATTGGGAGTAACATATGTTTTTACACAATAAAAAACACGCCCCCACGCTTTAATATCCCATGCTTCCTATATACAATCGTATTACTATAATTAAAATATACGGTTCAAGCAACAAAAATATGTTGGTATAAATTTTATTCAATTTATTTTTAAAAATAATAAATATTATAAATTGAATAACAACTATTATTAATATAAATACTATAAATTGTAACTCAAAAGTGAAAAAGGAAAAGGAATATATTGAAAATGATATAAAACATAGAAATAAAATATAAGAGTGTATCGAAAGAAGCGCCCTTATTATCCGTATTATTGTACTGACTGTTTTTTTAATTCCTGATGATTTATTTTTTATTTCCTTTTCTATTATTGGCGAAACAATTATAAAAGCAATAACGGTGATTAAAGATGAAATAAAGATAGCCAATATTGCTATAACAACACCCAATCCTAATCCAGAGATAAGAAACAGAAAAACTATTGTCTGAAAAATTGTTTCCAATTTATTCATATAGCAAAACATTACCTTCTTTATTCTAAACTTTGTCTTCTTCGTTATCCCAAAAGTCCAGGGTACTTTTGCCCATATTTAAGACAAAACACCTGAATTTAGGGTAATATTGCCCGAACTTTGGGTTATGCTTTTACTGCCTTTAGCGGTAAAGGCGTATTTTAGGTCTTTTTTACCCTTGTTTTGACTTTTAGGACGCTGTATATAGCGTTTTTTGCGGCCTAGAAGACTTGAACTTCCATGCCTCTCGGCACCAGCACCTCAAGCTGGCGTGTCTACCAGTTCCACCAAGGCCGCATTTACTCAACCTTTTTACCAAAAATAACTGTTTTTGTCAAGCGATTCCCAGCTTCTATCCCTAATTCCTGATTTTTTATGTGCCGATGATATAAATATGAAAAAGGCATCTTTTTTTCTTTCGCCGGCGGGCGTTATTGCGGTTTTTTTACTGGTGTTTTCCGTCAGTTGTAAAAGTTCTCCCGAAACCGGCTACGGTTCAATCGTATGGTCATTGCTGAAAAACGGGGATAGCAGGGCCAGAGGATACTTTCTCGGCGAGGTTGACGTAAACGCCGCCGATCCTAACGGAAAAACGCCGCTTCATTACGCGGCGGAAAGAAAAGACTCCCAGCTTGCCGCCTTTTTAATTTCAATCGGCGCGAATACAAACGCGCTCGATAATGAAATGCGCAGCCCTCTTGGAATCAGCGTCGAAAATAACGATTCGGCTACTGCTGCGGTTCTCGCGGCGGCGGGCGCGAATATTCATCTGCAATTGGCGGATAACAAAACCGCGGCGTCCGCCGCGCTTGAAAAAGACCCTTCCGTTTTCAGAGCCATTCTTACTCCCGATTCCGTCGCGGCGGTTGACAGCAGCGGAAGAACCGTTCTTCATCTCGCGAGTATCAGCGGTAAAGTTCAGGGCGCAGCCGACGCGCTTGCATTCTTGCCCGCATCTTCGGCCTTGATAAACGCCGTTGACAATGACGGAAAAAACGCGCTGGACTACGCGCTGGACCATCCCAATTCCAGAAGCCATATGGAAATTGCCGAACAATTAATCCTCTCGGGCGCGAACTCGGAAAACCCGCTATTTTATTACATGGGGCCTGCCGCGCGCAGCGCCAATTACAATGTCCGCCGCAATGACGGCCTCGCGCCTATTCATTACGCGGTAATGGGCAATTACTCAGGCCTAATATCTTTCCTTCTGGATAAAGAAGTCGATCTCGGCATAAAAAGCGCTTCCGGCGCAACGGCCCTGCATGAGGCCGCAAGGACAGGCAGCATAGAGGTCATCAATACGCTTATTGAAAAAGGCGCCGATGTGAACGCCAGAGACGCGAAGGGCAACACTCCTCTTCATACGGGAATCCCTTCCCATGTTCACAGAGAAGTTATAACAATATTATTAAACAAAGGGGCTGATCCCAATCTCCGCGACGAACACGGCGATACGCCCCTTCACATCGCCGTTATATTGAACCGTTCCCCCGATGTAGTACAGGCCGTTTTAAACGGCGGGTGCGACGTTCATATAAGAAATATTGACGGAAAAACGCCTCTGTATATCGCCGTGCAGGAAAACCGCGTCAATCTGGTTCCTCTTTTATTATCCTACGGCTCCGAAATTTTCGCCGCGGATAATTCCGGGACGACTCCTTTCGATCTAGCCGCAACGGCAAACGATAACATCTTCGATCTGTTGATTTCGCCTGAAACTGTCAATCAGAGAGACAGCGAGGGCAGCACGATGCTCCATGCCGTTGTAAAAAACCGAGGCAATTCCGTTCAACTTGCGCGGATTCTTGAAAACCGGGCGCTTATCGATGCCAGAAACAGGGACGGAGAGACGGCTCTTCATATAGCGGTAAGGATGAACCAGAAGGAAAACGGCGAGTTCCTCATTTCGCGGAAAGCGGATATTTTTTCAGCCAACTCAGCCGGCCAAAGCCCTCTGTACCTCGCGCTTAATTCTTCAGGCGGCATACGCGAGTGGATATTCAATCCCAACACCATCACAGCCAGAGACGGCTTGGGAAACAATATGCTTCACTACGCGGCCCAATGGAATTTAACAAACGTAATTCCGGTCATTATAAGAAACGGCATATCTATAGAAGAGCCGAACGCGACCGGTGAGACGCCGCTTTTTACGGCGGTAAAATACGATCACCCCTCGGCAATAAGAACGCTTGTTGAAAATAACGCGAACCTGAACACGCGCGACAGTCAGGGAAATTCGCTTCTTCACGCGGCAGTCCGCTGGAACGCGGGAAATTCCGCCGCGCAGCTTGTTTCCTACGGAATGGATGTCAATGTCCATTCCCTGAATGGCAATACTCCCCTGCACGACGCGGTCGCGCTTGGAATGTCTGATATTGAAACATTGCTGATAAGAAACGGCGCAAATCTTGAAGTCAGAAATATTGACGGGAACACTCCTTTTATGGAAGCTGTAAGGAACGGGAACATTCCCTCAATGGAGAAACTTGCGGCTAACGGAGCGGACAGCGCCACCAGAAACGTCAGGGGCGATACTCCTCTGCATATCGCCGTAAGCTCGGAACGCACAGACCTTGCGGCAATAATCTTGAGAATGGGCTCCTCTATTCACGCGCGAAACACAAGGAACAGAACGCCTTTCCAAATATCGCTTGGCATATCGCCGCGTATGGTAGCCGCGCTTTTAACACCCGGGAATATCAACATCCCTGATGATATGGGCAATTCGCCTCTTCACGCCGCGATACAGGAAAGAGCTTCGGCTGATATTATAAGAACGATAATTTCCCGGGGCGCGAGATTAAACGCCGTTGATAATAACGGAAAAACTCCTCTCAGGCTCGCCGTAGATTTGGAACGGTGGGAACACGTGAAAATATTGGCGGACGCGGGAGCCGATCCTTTCATTGCCGCTATAGACAACAGAACCCCCGCTGAAATTTCCTTTTTCAAAGGCGAAGCGTGCATAAGGGCTATTTTTTCAGGAAGGGCCGTGAACACAAAGGACAGCTCTGGAAACACAATCCTGCATCTTGCCGCCCGTTACGGAACGCCAGAGACAATTAACGTCCTCATTGAACTTGGCGCGAACAAAACCATCAGAAACATCGCGTCTGAAATCCCGCTGGACATTGCCCTAAGGTGGAATCGCGGCGATAACGCTGAATTTTTAAGATAGATTGACAGACGCGGGATTCGAACCCGCCGCCTTCAGCTCCGGAGGCTGACGCTCTATCCATATGAGCTAGTCTGTCTACAGATTTTAATCTATCCCAACTTCGTTCATGTAGTCAACGCTATTATCCGCAAAGGCTTCGCGCAACGGCGCGGAACCGCAATTTTTTTAGAGCTTTCTAAAAATTACTCTTGCCAAAAATCCCCTTTCCCTGTAAATTTATCCGAGGAACTTGTTTCCGGTATTCGCTCAAAATCATGGGGGGAGATTTGCTTAAAGGACGGTCGCTGGTTGAACCTGAGGATTTCACGCTGAAAGAGATGGAATCGCTGTTTTCACTGGCGGAAAAAATAGAAAAAGATGAAAAATACCTGCGGGAAAGCTGCCGGGGGAAGCTGTTGGCTTCCCTTTTTTTTGAGCCCAGCACCAGAACCCGCCTGAGTTTTGAGGCGGCCATACTCCGCCTGGGGGGAAGCTGCCTGGGTTTCGCCGAGCCAAGCTCAAGTTCAACCGTCAAAGGCGAAAGCCTTTCAGATACAATCCGCATGGCGGCAAGTTACGCCGACGCTATTGTTATGCGAAGCCCCAAAGAAGGGGCGGCCCTTTTAGCGAGGCAGTATTCCTCAGTCCCCGTCATAAATGCCGGAGACGGCGGGCACCACCACCCTACCCAGACGCTGACGGACCTTCTTACAATCAAGCGTCTTGTGGGAAGAATCGACACATTGACCGTAGGCTTCTGCGGCGACCTTAAATTCGGGAGAACCGTACATTCTCTGGCAAAAGCTCTCGCGCGTTACGACAGGATCAGAATGATTTTCATCTCCCCCTCGGAACTTGTCCTGCCCGACTACATCAAGAGTATGCTGCGCAAGCGAGGCGTTAATTTCGATGAAAGGGAAAATCTTGAAAAATCCATGCCGGAACTTGACATCCTATACATGACGCGCGTTCAGCGCGAACGTTTTTTCAATGAAGACGACTACATCCGCCTGAAAGACACCTATGTCCTTAACAGCGAAAAAATGTCCTCGGCGAAGAAAAAAATGTTCGTCCTGCACCCTCTTCCGCGCGTCAATGAAATTTCCGTCGAGGTCGACTCCGACAAAAGGGCCGCGTACTTCGCCCAGGCCAAATATGGAATGTATGTGCGAATGGCGCTTTTATCGTCGATTCTGGGAGTAATATGTTAAATATAGAACAGATAAAAAACGGGATTGTTATTGACCATATCAAGGCGGGGCTTGGGATTCGGATTTTTAACTGGCTGGGACTTGATAAGGTTCCCTATACGGTCGCGTTTGTAGCTAACGCTTCTTCGGACAGGAACGGCAGAAAAGACATTATCAAAATTGACAATACAATTTCCATAAATCTTGACGTGCTGGGACTGATCGACCCGAACATTACGGTTAATATTATTGAAAACGAAAAAGTCAAAAAAAAGATAGCGCTTCAGCTTCCAGAAAAAGTTGAAAATGTGCTTACCTGCAAAAATCCGCGCTGTATCAGTTCGACTGAAAAATATCTGACAAATGTTTTTTATCTTGAAAATCCTGAACTGCGCACCTACCGCTGTGAGTACTGCGATGAAATAATTTCCGCCGGGGATTTTAAATGACGCAATTAATTCCAGCCGTAGATTTACTGTTTGAAGCCGTCGCAAAAAAAGGACACGTCTGCGTGGGCCTGGACACTTCGCCTGATTATGTTCCAGCCGCCGAAAGGCTGAAAGCAAAAAATGACGCCGAGGCCGTTCTCGCTTTTAACATCGCGCTGATTGACTCAGTTTTTGACGCCGCCGCCTGTTTCAAGACGCAGATTGCCTATTACGAGGAAATGGGCACGGCTGGACTTAGCGCGTATTCGCAAACATTGAAATATATACGCAGCAAAGGCGGACTTGTAATCGCCGACATAAAGCGCGGCGACATTGCCGACACTGCCCGACGTTACGCGAGGGCTCACTTTTGCGGCGATTTTGAGGCGGACTTTGTTACGTTAAGCCCCTACATGGGCATGGACTCGATAGAGCCCTGGCTTTCCGAAGCGCGGACGCTCGGCAAGGGCGCGTTTGTCCTTATGAGGACAAGCAACCCCGGAATGAGGGACTTTGAGTATCTGGAACTGCGCGGCGGCGGGCGCTTGTACCACGCTGTCGGGGAAAAATTGACGGCGCTTGCCGAAAAAAACGGCGGAAATCACAGTTACGGGCTTTTCGGCGCTGTAGTCGGCTGTACTGAAAGAGAAGAAGCCGCCGAAATCAGGGAAAAGAACCCAAACCTGTTCTTTCTCATCCCAGGCTACGGCGCTCAGGGCGGCGGCGCAAAAGACGCGGCCCTCCTGCTGCGCAACGGAAACGGCGGCGTAGTTAACGCATCCCGTTCAATAATAACCGCGTGGCAAAAAGAAGACGGGGCGCAAAACGCGGATAATAATTTCGCCGCCGAAGCCGCAAGACGCGCCGCGATCAAAATGCGCGATGAGATTTTACTCGAAATTTCACCGTGTTAACGCACGGCCTTTTTTATGGAGAAAACTTTTGTGAAAAACGTGCCCAAGAGCCTGGTTTGCGAGCTTACCGCCAATTCGCCTGTTAACGAGGAGCTTTTTATTCTGCATTTTAGCTGGAACGCCCCGCCGCCCAGGGCCGGGCAGTTTTTTATGCTGAAACCGGCGCGCACTTCCGTTTTTCTGCCGCGTCCGATTAGCGTCTTTGAATATAACTCAGGACAGAATTCTTTGAAATTCCTGGTCGCGAAAAAAGGCAAAGGGACGCTGGAGCTTTCGCAGTTGCGGCATGGTGAAAAAGTTCAACTAACAGGCCCTCTTGGAAACGCGTGGGCGGATTTTTTGCCGGAGAGCGGAAAGATTGCTCTTGTCGGCGGCGGCGTTGGAGTCGCGCCTCTCGCGGCGCTGGCTGCGGAAAGACCCGGCTGCAATTTTCATTTTTTTGCAGGCTTTAAAAACGGCTTCCGCGAAAAAGAGGAAGAAAACGCGGTTCTCGCCTCAGCCGTGAACGCGAAAAAACTTGTCATAACTGCTGAGGACGGGAAAAACGCGCTTAACGGACGCATCGTGGATTTTCTTTTTGAGCCGAAAAGCTACGACGCTATATTCGCGTGCGGCCCCGTCCCAATGTTACGCGCATTAATGAAAAAGTGCCGGGCGGAGAATGTACACCGGAATTGTTTTTTCTCCCTCGAAAGCAGGATGGCGTGCGGCGTGGGCGCGTGTCTTGGCTGTTCAATTAACACCGTAAATGGCAGCCGCCGCTGCTGCGCGGACGGGCCGATTTTTCCCGCAGGAGATATAATACTTGATGAGTGACGCTATTTATCAAACAACTTTTGAGAATATGCCCGATATGTCTGTCAGCATTGCTGGAGTGCGCTTGAGGAATCCTGTCATCGCCGCTTCAGGGACTTTCGGCTACGGCAGGGAATATTCAAATCTTTTTGACGTTTCGCTTCTTGGAGGAATCTGCACAAAGGGGCTTACCTTAATCCCGCGTCCCGGAAATTCAGGAGAGCGCATCTGGGAAACACCATGCGGCCTGTTGAATTCGATTGGAATTGAAAACCCAGGCATCCCTTCATTTATCGAAAACGAACTGCCCTTTCTGCGCCTGTTGGGGCCGGCGGTTATCGCGAATCTGTCGGGGGCATCGTCGGATGAATATATTAACGGAGCCGCCCTTTTAAATGAGTCTCCGGTTGACATGATAGAGATGAACATCTCCTGCCCCAACGTCAAGGCGGGCGGCATCGCATTCGGCCTTGACCCGGGAACGGCCGCCGCCCTTACCGCGGCTGTGCGCCGCGTATGCCTAAGCAAGCCGCTGATGGTAAAACTTTCACCTAACGCTCCCTCTTTGGCGGCGGTCGCCCTTGCCTGCGTAAACGCCGGAGCAGACGCGCTTTCGCTTGTAAACACATTCAGGGCAATGGCGATTGACACCGTAAACCGCAGGCCTGTTTTTGAAAATATTTCCGCCGGTCTTTCAGGACCCGCGATAAGACCCATTGCCCTTCATCTTGTCTGGGAACTTTTCGGCGCTCTTAAAGACGCGAAAGTACAAACGCCTATTGTTGGCATCGGCGGAATTGCCTGCGCCAACGACGCGCTTGAGTTCCTTATGGCCGGAGCTTCAGCCGTGCAGGTAGGCTCGGCGACTTTTGTAAATCCGCAGACAATGACAGGCATTATCGACGGTATTCAAAAATACATGCGGGATACAGGCTTGTCAAAGTTAGGTGAAATTTCAATAAGGAGCTGACAATGGAAAAAATTGTTGAACTGCTGCGCGAATCTGGGGCAATGCTTGAAGGACATTTTTTGTTAAGCTCAGGCAGGCACTCCGACAGGTATTTTCAATGCGCGAAACTTTTACAGTACCCGGATAAAGCGCAGGCCGCGCTTGAAAAAACGGCTTTAAAAATCCGCGAAGATATAAAAAGCGGGAAATTAAAAGTTGACATTGTAGCCGGGCCTGCGATGGGCGGAATAATCGCCGCGTGGGAAATAGGCCGTCAGCTTTCGCTTCCGGCGATTTTTACGGAGAGGGACGAAAACGGGACGATGTCTTTACGCCGGGGCTTTGAACTGCAAGACGGTCAAAATGTTTTAATTGTCGAGGATGTTGTAACAACCGGAAAATCGTCCCTTGAATGCGCCGAGGCCCTGAAAAAAGCGGGCGCGGTAATAACGGGGCTGGCCTGCGTAGTAGACAGACGCGCCGAAGAAGCGCAGGATATTCCGTGGCCGTTTTATCCCGCCGTAAAATTAAGCGCGGCAAATTGGGAAGTTTCCGACTGCGAACTTTGCAAAAAAGGAATCCCCGCCGTAAAACCCGGGTCAAGAAAAATTCCCTGAAAGGGATTTTATAAAATGTTATATTCAGGATTGGAAAAATCATTAGATATTTTTTCCATTTGTTTTATCAGGCTTGCCATGTCGCGTGCCAGAGGGGCCGTGAGAGTTTGCGCGTCAGGCAAGACCAATTCCAGAGCGTGAAGGCCCAGCCTTGCTAAAAGCGGTTTTTCTTCCAGCGGATCGCCTCTGTAGCCGCGCTTGAAAGACGAAAGTTTTACTGGCGTTTCTTTTCCGTACAAACTGTCGCATACTACAGGATGTCCCAATGCCGCGGCGTGTACCCTTATCTGGTGAATTCTTCCTGTTTCGGGACGCGCTTCAAGCACGCTGTAATTTCCGGCGCTTAAAAGGCGGATAAAGCGCGTAACGGATTCCTTTCCTCGGTATTTGTCAATGATCGTCATGTGCTTTTTGTTGCCGTTTGGAACAAGCGCAAGAGCGCAGGTTTCCTCTTTCCATGACGGCCGTCCATGAACAACTGCGGCGTAACGTTTTAAGACTTCGCGCTTTTCAAAAGAAAGCGACAAGAGGCGGTGCGTTTCTCTGTTTTTCGCGAATACTACAAGCCCCGATGTATCCCTATCTATGCGGTGAACTGTGTAAATCTTCGGTATTTTTAACTCTTTCTCAATAAGCCTGTCGAGCCTTTCTTTCGATTCATCCCATCTGTCGCCGCCGATAGAAATGCCCGACGCTTTGTTCACCGCTATAAAATTTTCATTTTCAAAAATTACCGTGTATGACGGCGGCGTCTTCACTTTTTCAACTCGCCAAAATTCATCTGCGGAATTACCGACGCGGATTTGGAAGCCGCCCTGTTCTCAGCCTTGATTGCGTCAAAAACTTCCTGCCTGAAAACTTTTACTTTTTTAGGCGCATCAATGCCGATGCGAACCTGATCGCCGCGAATTTCAATAATGGAAACTGTAATGTCTTCGCCTATTACAACTTTTTCATCTATTTTTCTTGACAATATCAGCATTATTTTTTCCCCATATTCATCTCGGCCATTATGTCATGCCTTGTCCGCCATTTTGCATCAGAGAGGATTGCCTGCATTCCCGTCATGTTTTCCTTGTTAATGACAATAGGCCCCTGAAGGTTAGCTGTCATGGGGCTGCCGTCCTGCGGTATCGTTACAATAACAAAGATCAGCGCGTTATCAGGCGAAGTTATGCCGATTTCCGAAAGTTCCTCATTGGAGATATTCACCTCATAATCCTTGCGGAAAAGAAAAGGATTGATCAACACGAACGCGATTTCCTCATCGTCTATGGACTGGAGCCAGAAAAAAGGCTGTTCCGCGTCCAACAGAACAAATTCAATGTTATCCTCAAAGCCAAAAAGCCCCTGCGGGATGGTTATTTTTTGCCGTTCGTTAACTTCTATAGGGCCGAATGCCTTTGTGTTTACTTTCATTTTTTACTCCTTTTGCCCGTTATCTGAGAAAATCAAGCAGCGAGCGCGGAAGAAGCCTTGCCGCCGTTTGCAAAGTCGCCTGCTGCGCAGTTAACGCCATCTTCAAATTAAGCGCCGCGTCTTCCATATCAAGGCCTTCTTCGCGGTTGATCATGGCTGTAACGTTCTGAATTTGGCTGTTTATCCTGAACTTGGCCATTTCGGCGCGTTCCTGCCTGCTTCCAATGTCGGCAATTCTGTACGCGACATTGTTCATGGCGAGGTCCATGCCGCCAATTCCCTGACTGCCGATAAAATCCTGATCGCCGCGCAGCATTCCGTCTCTCAGACGAATGACCATGTCAAATAACGAGCCGCCCGCAACCCTCGCGGAAGCCGCCCAGTTAGGCGCGTTATTCTCCATGTTGCCGGCGATTATGCCAAGATCGCGCAGTACTGCCGCTCCGCCGACCCTGTCTTCGGCGCGGATAAGATGCGCGTTTGTTCCCTCAATGACAAGCCCCCTTGTCTGCGGATCAACATACGCTTTTACGGGAGCGCCTGAATCGTTTATCTTCGCGACAATTGCCGGCAGAGTATCCCCCACCGCTACGTTTATCTCCACGCCGTCAATAAAGAAAGAACCGTTTTCCTGTACCCTGTAATCCGTCGCGTCTACTGTCGAGAAGACCTGCATCTTTTCAGCCCAGAACGCCTCGCCTCCTCCTATGTCCAGATCAACAAACATATTATCGCCGATTTCAACCCTGCGCGTCGCGCCGGCACCTCTGTACTCCACGCGGACTATCATGCTCTCAGGCCCGCCTTCCACGGTTCCTTCCACAACTCTGAACGGTTCTGTAAAAACCTTGTCTCCGGCGAACGCCTGTCTTGTATCAGGACCCGTAGCGTTTGAAAGGGATACAAGTTCTTTCAGCAATTCATTAACTTCAACTGCCATGATTTTGAGGTCATCGGGCGAATAAACGCCGTTCGCGCCTGCAACAGCAAGTTCTCTTATTCTTTGAACAATGGAGTTCACCTCATTTAATACGTCATAAGTGTTGTCATAATGCTCCATTGAGTATTTGGCATTTTCCTCAAAGCGATTAAGGCGCGTGAGAAACGATTCGTACCTTACCGCGTGAGAAGCGGAAAGCGGATCGTCTCTTAACTGGAGAATGCGGGACTGCGCGCCCATTCTTGACTGTATATTGGACAGGTTTTCTTCCTGCCGCCTGAGATAATACTCCATATCCGTTACTGGCATGTTAGTTGATATTCTTCTCATAGCTCACTCCATTTTATGCGGCTTTATAGCCGTAAAGTCAAATCGCTCATTCCTTGTTAAACGCCCATGCGGTTGATTATTGTATCAAGCATAGAATTAACGGTTGTTATATACCGCGATACCGCTTCAAATCCTTTCTGAAAACGTATCATATTCGTAAGTTCCTCTTCAAGATTGACTCCTGAAATCGATTCTCTTTCCTCGCGCCAGTTTTTCATTGTCAGATTATGCGTCGCAAGTTCATCGCGTGACTGTTCGCCCAAAATACCGATGTATCCGATAGAATCGGCGAAATAGTCGTCAAATGTCGCAAGACGCCCGATCATGACGGAGTTATTTCTGATTGAAGCTATTTCCTGCGCCGCGTCTCCGTTTCCTGGATTTGCCGGCCTTCCGTTAAAGCCAAAACCAGCCGCCACTGAAGACGTATCGCGCAAAAGAGCGGGATTTACCTCAATCCACCCTGACGGATGCGCGATGGGGGCAAGCGCGTAATCTTCCGCTCCCCCGCGCAGGCTTGTTACGGCATCCGCCCGTCCCCAGTCGAACGCGCCTTCCGCTCCGGATTCCGCAAGAAGCCCGGCGTAACCGGCTAGGAAATGACCTGAGTCTTCAATATGCCGTATAACAAAATCGGGATTAACTCTCTGCCCGTCTACCAAATCCGCCGCCGTTCCTTTAAGGGAGAGCTTTCCTTCCCTGTTAAGGCGCGCTACAACTTCCGCGCCTGAATTATTTATGCGCGTAATAATATCGTTTACCGTATCTGTTGAAAAATAGGGAACTTCTACCTGCCTGTCCGACGCTGAAAGAGTTATCACGCCTTCAAAACCTGGCTGCGCCTGCGGTTCGAGGGAGTTCTGTCCGTTTATCCTGTAGATGTAGCTTGAATCAAAAATACCGTCGCCTGAACGGTCATAATTTCCGTTAACATTGGTAACAAACGGATATTCGGAAAAGAAATTGTTTCCGGTTCTTCCGTTCGCCCCGTACGCGCTGCGATGAATTTCATTCACAAGGTCGGTGAAATTCATGGTCATGTTGTCGAGGCTTTGAATTTCTTTTTCTATTGTTACGTCGCGCAATTCCAAAAGAGCGCCAAGCCTGCCCCTTGAAAAAACCATTTCGTTTCCCGTATCCCGCCAATAGATGTGCGCGAAACTTTCGGCATCCACATCTTTTCGCAGATCAAACTGGCGGGCAACCTGTCCCTGTATGAGAATATGGCCGGAAGTGTGAATCATAAATTCATCCGGGTCTGTTTGGGTTACCGTTACGTTAATTAATTGCGACAGTTCGTCAACAAGCAAATCACGCCTGTCCATAAGATCGTTGGGGTTATCGCCCTGCGCCCTTACGCGCTGTATGGTTCCGTTAAGGCCCGCAATCTGTCTGGAAAGATCGTTCACCCTGAAAACCGTCTTTTGTATGTCTTCATCAGCCTGGATTTGAAGATCAGTAAGTCCTTTATGATGGGTGTGGATGCTGTCTATTAAGGTTTTTCCCCTTTCAAGAACGGCGACGCGGCCTTCGTTTTCAGAGGCATAATGTGAAAGTTCCTGCCAACCGTCCCAAAAAGTATCCATATGGCTTCTTATGGAAGTCATTCCTACTTCACGGTAAAGATGTTCCATGTCTCTGATATACGGATCGCGCGCTTTCCAGTAACCTTCTTCCGAAGCCTCGGCTACGATCCTTCTGTCTAAAAGCTGATCCCTTATGCGCTCAATCCGCTCTACGACAACGCCCTGCCCTATCTGACCCGGAGTTTCCGCGCGGTTCAGTCCCGGCAGATAAATCGGATAAAACGAAGTAAACTCCACTCTCTGGCGCGAATATCCCGGCGTGCCCATATTGTCAATATTATGGCCGACGGTTGCCTGCGCCTGCTGGTGCGCGTACATTCCCCTTCTGCCGATTTCCATTCCCATAAATGTCGAAGTCATATCGTTCTCCTTAAATCAGTCCCAGGCTAAAAGCTTCTATTTAGAACCATACTGCGCATATCGTGTGAAAAATGCGTTCCCTGGTTTGTATACATTTTCCCGCCGCGCTCGGGAAACGCGAGATCAAAAAAGTCCTTAAGCGTAGCTTTAAGCCCTGAAAGATACGTCATAAGCGCCTCGTTTGCCATGCGCAGTTTCAGCGACTCAAGTTTGAGGCTGCGGTAAATCGAAGTTAAATCATTGCGCTGGTTTTCAGGAAGAAGTGAAACCAATGTATAAAAACGCCCCTTTGCGTCCAAATTATCCGAGAAACTCTTTTGATGAACGAGGGTTTCAAATATTTTAAAGAGCTGTTCGCGCTCGTCTTCAAGGCTTTCTATTCCGCATTCGATGGCGTTCATGGCGTTTAAATGATCCTCGAAAACCGCCCATTCCCTGTTCACGACCGCAAGACGTATCTTTTCCTGCACGCCGACCGCGTTTTGAATAAGTTCGCATTCCCTCAGCAGTATATCCCTGCATTTCTCATAAATCATGATTCCACCTCTATTTTACATATCGGCGCTTTTTATTAAGTGTTTAAGATTAGAATTTATAGAGTAATATCCCGCGCAAAGACGACAAGCCGCAAAGGAGAATTAGGGGAAAAAGCCTTCAGCGAGGGATTTTTCGGGAAATTTTTAGGATATTTTTCCCGTTTTCGCGTGAATATTCGACAGTATCCATTAGTTTTTTGACCATGAAAATGCCTAATCCGCCTACTTCGCGGTCGGCAGGGGGCTTTTCCAGATCGGGGTCGGCCTCGTCGAGGGGGTTGTAGGAAACGCCTGAATCCTCAAATTTGATGAATATGCCGTCCTTAACAGAAACGAAAACCTTAACGTTTCCGACTGTATCCATGTAGGCATAACTGGCTATATTTATGAAAATTTCCTCTACAGCGATATCGACTTCATTTTGAAGGTCAGGCGGATAACCGCAAGCCTGAAGTTTGCCGTTCACAAAGGCCGTTACAGCGTC
>JGI24698J34947_10000600_pt1 | contig 17241 bp, 15 predicted proteins | sample TergutMp193P3_FD_34947 | JGI IMG/M metagenome (IMG submission 34947) | reverse complement strand
AGGCATTTGTAAATCACGAAGCCAAAGGCTTAAATAAACGGCGGACACAAGTATGATTATATCAATACAGGCGATGAAAAATTGGCGTTTTTTGCGGGAGACGGTCATTTTTTTAAGTATCTATATAAAAATTTTTTAATAAAGTTTGGAGGCATACGAATACAAAATCGAAAAACAATACTCTGTAAATACTCATAATTATTTAGAAACGCGATATTATGCTGATATTCAAATATTTTTAGCTCTCTTCTGAAATAGTCAAGACCCCTGCGATTCATCAACCCGTTTCCGGCGCGCTGTTTATGCAGGGTATCCGGAAGATTTGCCAGCTTATATCCATTAATCAGCAATAAAGACCAAAGCGCATAATCCTGAGATGTCCTAAAATCAGGGTAGCCTCCGACATATTGCACAATTGACTTGCGAAGTATGGCCACCGGATGACTTAACGGATTTCTATATTTTGCAAACTTTTTTATTTCTTCCGGCTTCAGCGGCAATGTTCTTACGCCTATGTATTTTGAAAGAGTTTCATCCCATTCTTCGAGAACCGCGCTGGAGGCGGCGATGTCAGGATTGTTCTCCATAAAAGTAATTTGTTTTTCAAACCTTTTTGGCAGGGAAATATCATCAGAATCCATTCTCGCCACTAATTCATACCTGCACTGCTGTAAACCGCTGTTCAATGCCGCGCCCAATCCAACATTTTCCGGCAATTCAACAACTGTCAATATATCATGTAATTTTTGCTTCCATGCGTTTATGCAAATATCCAGTTCTTCCGTAAGAGGGCCGTCTTTTATCAGGACTATCTGTCCAGGTTTTAATGTCTGCTGATCCCAGATGCTGCATAACGCCTCATCCAGATAGCGGGGATTCTCTTTTTCATAGACTGATATAAGGACTGAAAAACTCATGCCGCTTTCACCGCAAGCGAACAAAGATACAGATACTTGCGCTGATATTCTTCCGACATTCTTTTTGCGCTAAAAAAATTATTAACCGCTTTCAATGATGCTCTGCTAATTACATCTTTATCTATAGCTGTTATTTTGTCCAACATGGATAAAAAATCCGCTTCATTGCCCAATTTATAACAAAAGCCTGTGTCGGGAGCGTGTGCGATAATTTCCTTATGCGGGTCAATATCAGAAAGCAAGACAGGCAATCCACAGGCCATTGCTTCTAAAACAGCATTAGGCAACCCTTCGGTATGTGACGCGGAAACAAAATAATCACCGCATCTTAAATAATCTGGGACATTATTTACTCGTCCAACAACACGGATATTTTTATTATTAACGCTCTTATGCATACATTTTTCCTGAAGATTCCCAGAACCTATAAAAACCAAATAATTATTGCTTTGTATGCCAAATCTTTTATTCCACATCTCTATTAAAAACAGCGGATCTTTGCGTTCCGATAAATGTCCTGAACTGATAAAAATACTTCCGGTTAAAGGTAAATTCAATCTTTGCAGTAAAAGTTTCTTTTCATCATTGTTTGCTGGAAAATAAACATCTGTATCAACTCCATTTTGAATAGTTAACACATCTCTTATTTCATATTTATTTTTTAAATTATTAGTTACTGCTTCAGATACACCGACACAAAGAGTTATTTTTCTTAATGCGTTGATATGCCGTATACACATCAACCTACCTGTTATATGACCATAAGCCATAAAATAATCAAACTGTGGCACGTTACGAACTGTCGCTAATTTAGGAATATTAGTCCGCAAGTTAGACGAAATTGAATCGCCGCGAAAATCCTGAGTATGAATTATATCCGGTCTTATCTCAGGCAACATGGATTGTATTTTTTTTGCGGCATATATAAATCCCTGTAACCGTGATAAACCTAAAGAATAAAGACGAACCCCTAAAGTTTTATAATCTTCCCAGCGGCTATCCTTCGGTTCAGGAGAAAGTGTAATTAGATAAGGGTCAAATTCATTTCTATCCAGATATTTTATTATATTATAGAGCTGGTTCGTAGGCCCGCATCGCCTAAGTGCACTGACAATATACAGGATTTTTTTCATTCTGAATTATCTAAGTCAAAACTTTTTCATACTCGTCAATAATTTTTTCCGAAGAAAATCTGTCCGCAGTTGCCATAACAGTTTTGGCATCCCATTCGCGGTCAAGAGCGTGTCTTAAACATTCAATCAGATGCTCCATATCCTGATATTTAACCAAGTAACCATTTACTCCGTCTTGAATAATCTCACTTGGCCCACTGGGGCAGTCAAAAGAAACAACAGGCGTACCCAGAGCAATTGACTCAATTAAAACATTTGGAAATCCTTCAAATAACGAAGTCAAAACTGTCAATCTGGCTTGAACATAATAGGGAATAATATCTTCTTGATAACCTTCAAAGTCAACTTTATCAACTATGTCCATGTTGTTCGCAAGCTGTTTTAACTGCGCCTCTAAACTTCCCTGACCAAGTATTTTTAATCGAAGATTTGGATAATTATCGGAAATGCGCACAAATGCTTCTATTACATAATGAAAAGCTTTTTGAGACTCCAAACGACCAGCACATAGCAGATAATCTTTTTTATAGTCCGCTGCTGAAACATTTTTGATATAATTTTCAATATTCTTATTCACAGGATTATGTATTACGATAATTCTTTGAGGATTTATTCTTAAATAAACTGATAAATCTTCTTTCATAGCATAGCACTGCGCAATAAATAAATCTGATAACTTATAAAACTTTTTAATAAAGATATTTGAAATCGTACCATGCCAAATCCCTAGTTTTCTTTTTTGTTTTTCCGCAATAGAGAGAAAGATAATATTTCTGGAAATTAATTTAAAATTAATTCGTGATATATATCTTATTATCCCAATAATCACAGACAACTGACGATTAAAGGACAACACTACATCCGGCTTATAACAAGCTAAATAACGCCAAATTGAAAATACAGAAGAACGCGCATGTTTTTTTTGTAAGTCAACAAGATGAACTTTATCAGAAAGTTTCTCGGTTCTAATCCCGTTCTTTTTTCTTAAAACAACAATGTCAATATCTTGAACTTTATCTGCAAGACCATTTGCAATTGTTATACAAACGCCATGAGCACCACCACCACCTAATCTTCCAATAAAGAAAGATACTTTTTTATTCATTCGGCATCAATCATTAAAAGCCGATAATTCAATCCATGAACCAAGAGTAGTACCCCATTCTGAGGGTATAAACTGTCCATATCCACTGAGAGGGAAGAATGTCAACTCGCCAAAAAATAACTTCTCTTGAGCAATATACCAATCGACTCTTAAAAAAAAGGTATTATCAGATAAAATTTTACTTAAAACATTCATATCTTCAAGAAATTTTGGTTTTTTAAGTCCTTTTGTACTTTTAGGATAATGCCGGATAAATGGTAATTCATTCCAATTAAAATCAAAATAAGTTACCTTTAAGCCATCTATACTATATCGCTCTGAATTTACAGATAAAAATTTTGGTTCACCATTAAAACACCAAACTTTATAATCTTTTAATTCAATACCCGACTCATCAACCATATATTGCTCAGCGATAATTCTTGGCTTAATATTTTTATACGGATATTCCCGTTGCGCATAAAAATAATTATGCTTTAGCCACCAGTTTATTTTTCTTCTCGCATTTCTTATATTAAAATCAATTTTATCTTTACAAATAATATTGCCGCCTGAATTATGAGTACATTTTAATACAAACTGATTGGGCAATTTTTCAAAATCAATATCTTCAAACTTGTCCCACACGCCCAGAAGAGGAATTAAATACTCATCTCCTATGGTTTTTGCGATATATTCACGCACGGCGAATTTATCCGCCATTTGAGTATATTCAGGTTTTCTGTTGTGTAACTTTAACCATTGTAATTTTTCATTAAACGTTTTTGGCGATTTTAAGTTCGGCCAATATCCCAAACGCCACCGATATAAAAGCTTAATATACAATTCATCCGATAACAAATAACGAAGGAATGTAAAACGAATTATTCTAAAAAAAATATATATTAATTTATCAAACAATATTTATTCCTGTTTATTTTATATTAATTTCTCTTAATAAACTGCACCTTGCCAGGAAAAACTGCCGCCGTACTCAATTTCAAACAGCGCGATCTCTTCCGGGCCGAGAATCAGGCTTATGTTATTAATTCCTGATATCGCGTCTGGTTTAGAAAGCGTGGTAAGGCCGAGAGGTTTCGCCGTATATGAGCGTATAGGATTCCCGCTTGCGTTTTTAAGGTTTATATTTGCACGTCTGTTTCTCATCGACCTGTTATGCGCGAGCAGGTACATTTTGCCGTCTGTCTGCGAAATCCATTGCCTGATAAAAAGTGATGTGGTTTCATTTCCCGCGCTTCTCTGCTGCAGGACTGTCGCCTTATCGTTTACGAAAATGTCGAATAGAAGATTAGCTTCGCTGCTGATGATACTAATAGGCGTCCACAGTTCGGTGTCAGATAGATTTTTTGTCACGGTTGAAGGATTATTATCAATATGACCGGATCCTATCTGCCATGCATCTTGAAAAGTCCAATATCCCACGCCTTTTGCGCCCGCTTCAAGCGCCCTGTAGATCGTGTTCCTTATGACATTCGCGGTAGGCGGACCATTCTGACCGCGCCAGGTTTCAAATGACCAATAATATGTACCTGTAAGATAAAACACCGGTTTGAGATTGTTGGCGGCGTTTACAGCCTGCGCTACTTGGCTTGTAATATATGTTGTTGAAGGATCGGTCGGATAATTGTCAAAATCTAGCATGTCGCAATATTTTATATTTTCCGCGAATTGCTGAGTATCGACAATATATACCAAATGCGTATCGTCTATATCCCGTACAAACCTGTACCTTTCTTCCAAATACAATTTTATCGGTTCCAGAGTATCCCTGCCTGATGTCCTGTCATGAATAGGCTCATCGGCAATTACAAACGCAAAAACAGCCGGATCATCTTTCCATGCGTTTATTATCCTGTGTGTCAGTTCATTAATATCGCCGCGGGGCAAATCCACCATAGCCATTAAACCGTAATCTTTAAGACCCGTTTTTGTATTAAAAAATAAATCAGGTCTATCCGGATCCCAAAATCTTAAGTGATACTGCTGTACCACGTTAGCTCCGGCTTCCTTCGCGCGATCGGGGTGATCTGCCGACTGGTATAAGATAATGGGGTTGAACACATTGCCATCAATCTCGAAATGCGAGAAATTTCCGTCTGCGTCTGCCTTCATGATTTCCGGCCTCGGGTACACATACAGGTTCTGCTTAAAAAGGTCGAGATGTGTATTACCCTGCCAGACTGTAGCGACCAGCGTGTATTTGTGTTTTTCCAGAGGCAGCATCTCTTTATTGTATTCAAAACGCGCGGAAGGCATCGTACCGCCTGTAAAACTCATGCCTTTTATCTCTTTTATAATTGAGGCTTTTACAGTATCTATTCTGGCCACATTGTACGCGCCTGTCACGGTATCAATTCTGTTTCCGGCGTCATTATAATATTCCCCATCGTAAAGCACAAAATCCACCTTAAAGTTATCTATGCCGCCGTTATTAGAAACATAAGACGGGCTTATCGTCACCTCCGCGACGCCGCCTTTTGTATCATCTGTATAGATAAAAACTTTATTCGCGTTAAAAAAAGCTTTTTCATTATTATCGGCTTCTGTTATTGTAATATTATCGAACCAAACCGACCCCACAGCCAGAAACCAACAATACAGCCTTAAGCTTGTTGTACCCGCAGGTACGGCAAAACTTTGAAACTTAACGTGGTCAGATCTGGGACTGCGTACAGTCTGATAGTTGTCCCATGTATTTTTACCGGTTGTCTTGAGTTCTCCTAACTTAAACTGATCTGAAGTGACGCCCGGCTGTCCAGGATAATCAATGGAAATAACGGCGCCATTGTCGTCAAGACATTCAACCTTAAACTGCGCCGTGCCTGCCTGGTTCTCATCCCAATCGCCTTTAATACGCGCTTCCACTTTGTATATGCCTGCGCTTATTCCCTCTACAGTGGTATAAACTTGCACTGCGTAATTACCGGAAGTGTCACTTCTGTTATTTATGCTGTTTGTGAGTTTTAATGCGTTGCTGCGTATGCCATGTACGCTTTCTTCATTAGTTACGATCTCCGCACTCCATGCGTGTTCTGTTGAAAATGGAGGAACAACCGTCCAGCCGTTAGCCTTAAGGCCGCCTGTCCAATTCTCTGTATCTTCGGCGGTTGCGGTAGTATTTTCAAACCCGTTGTTAGTTACTGGCGTTCTTATGAGAACTGCTGTAGTTAGAGCTTGATTCGTTCCTTGAGCCATTCTTTCCTGATGTACGCAGCTCCTGAAAGCAATTATACCGCTAAATAACAATATAATAATAAAAAGTTTTTTCATATAATTCTCCTACAGTGATTTTGTCAAATATCCGCCGTATTATCTGGTGATGCTATAGATCATTGCCATTTGTTTATAATAAACCTTCTTCATAACCTTTTAATGTTTTATTCCAAGAAAATTTTGTTCTTACCATATTATATCCTCTTTTACCTATGCTATTACGCATTTCATTTCTTTTCATTAATGATATAACCGCATTAGCAAAATTTACTTTTCCATCAGCTATAATACAATTTTCGTTTGATATAAGTCCGGGAATGCCCACAGATATAAGTGATGTTAATACAACCGGAATACCGCAAGCCATTGATATTAATACTTTGTTCTGAATACCTGCGGCGATACGTATAGGCGCAACCGCTATAGCCGCGTCTTTTATTTCATCTTCAACTGAATTAACAAATCCGCTTACAACAATATTTTTATCATCTGCCATTTTTTTAATAAAAGCAGGCGGTTCAGCGCCTATTATATAAAATACAACTTGTGGTATTTTTTGTTTTACTAAAGGTAAAATATCATATACAAAATGTTGTACGGCATCCTGATTTTGCAATGTCCGCATATTTCCAATGAATATAATTTTATTTTTATTATAATTTGAAGCAAACTTTTCTAAGCAATTTACACCGTTTGGGTAAATATATAATGACATATAATTTCCTAAGAACTTTTTATCTGTTTCAGAAACAAGAATACATTTTTTATATTCATTAATTATCCGTATTTCGTACTTTGAAATGCGCTTTTCTTCAATTACATATATCCATTTCTTAAATAATATTCCCGAAGATTGACCCGCTAGTTTATACATTCTTGAAAGCATATCTGTCATTTCCACAATGGATTTATTTTTCAAGTTACAGATATTAAGATATGTGACCATTCTAAGCAAATGTGAAATATATAGGTCAGGCTTTTCCAATTTTATTACTTTCTTAAATATTGATAAAAAGAAGATAGAAAAATAATAACCTATTTGCATTGGCTTGTTTAGAATCAACGCTGAGAGAGAATAAACAATAGAAAAAAAACTATATCTTTTTACATAATAAACTTTATCATAAATATTTTCAGCAAACACTTTGTTCTTCTCATCATTTGATTTATCATAAAATGTTACTAAAACAATTGTATGTCCATTTCTCTTAAGATAACGGGATATATTATTTATGCGCAATGTGTCACCGCCATTCTCAGGGAATGGAAAACGTGGGGTAAGAATACATATTTTCATTGTATTATTTATGGATATTTATTATTTAATAAAATAATACTAAAGATTAATAAATTTTATTTTATATTAGTTTTTTTATTTTTTTATATTCTTTTATACCTAATATCAAATATTTTATCGCAGAAAATATACTTATATCATTTTTATACAAATTAAATTTTCTTATTGCAAACAGCATAATAAAAGGGATTGATAATAATTTTGATAATTCATAATATACTGCCCCTTGCCAAATCATATATTCCTTATTATATCCGGTAAACCATGTTGAAGGTCTATTATTTTGTTGTAAATACGCTATTTTATTTGGAATATACATAATTCTTTTTTTCTTTTTTATACAATTACTTAAAAATATACATTCTTCGCCACATTGGAAATAAGGCGAACCTGTTCCAAAATATTCATTAAAAGTTATATCTTTTATCGAAGATAACTTCATTGAAATTTCATATGATATGATTCCATGTATTGAATATTTATTTATTTTTCTTTCAACGGAACAATATTTTTTCATGTCATTTACCATAAATGTTAATATTTCGTAATTTTTGTGATTTTTATATGCATTTTGTATTATATCAACATAATCATTATTATAAACAATATCATCATCTGCAATAACTACTATTTCGGCAGTAGCGTACTTTAATGCCAAATTTCTACTCTTGCTTAATCCTCGTTCTGTTGTATATATACATATTATCTTAAATGTTTTATATTCAAACTTGTCAATAAAATTTCTGTCACATTGATTAACAATAATCGAATCTGATTTTATATTCATATTATTAAGCAGATTTATTATTTCATCTTTATTATTTTTGTGCATGGTTGCAACTAATACTTCTATATTAAACATTTTTTATCACTTATTTTATTAATAGAATATTTGATAGAATTGACTTATATGCATACTCACCACTTGAAAAGATGAACACCTTTAATAAAAACATTGAAACAGAAACAAATATAAATGAGTAAAACAAAATAAATCTATTATGATTATTTTCTTTTTTATAAGTCAGAAAAAATAATAATAAATAATATATAGGAAATATAGCCATTATTTCAAGATACATAGAAAATCTACTTAATAATAATGAAGAAAAACAAAATAATTTCAATGAATAAAAAATAAAACCCAATTGATAAAAATATCTATCTTTACCTTTTAGATAATTTAAGAATTTAAGTGAATATAGATAAAAGGGTATATATATATATTTAGTTAATTTATTTATAAGTGATATTTCTTCAGTTAAATATCTAGAAAGAAGATAATTATTATATGTTTTAAATAATGATAATAATTTTACTACAAGGAATTCAGATTTAATAAATGAAAATAAAAAGGAAATTAATAAAATAAATAATAAAATATGCTTTGATAGTATTTTATTTACAATAAAATACAATGGTAAGAACGCTAATAAAGATATATGAAATAAGGAACCTAATATTATAAATAAAATATACTTGAAAAAATTTTTCTTGTATGCATACCAAATAGATAAAAGCAGAAAATAAGAAGCGGTATACTGTCTAATTGTATTTGTTTGGTTATAAAATGATACACAATAAAAAAAGAATAAAAAGATAAAAAGATAATATCTATTAATTTTAATTTTCTTTAAGAAAATTAAAAACAATAAAAATTGTAATAAAGCAATTAAAATAAATCCTAATTGATAATGTATTTTATATTTACTAATAAATATAGAAAAAATATAGAATAAATATTCGTATTTTTTATTAAATGTGCCATTTATAAATAAATACTTATATGAATTATAATCTGAGCCTACTTCATATTGTAAACCTATTAATAAAGTCCAATATATTAATAAAATAAAAAAAATAAAATTATATAAATATTGATGGCAATAAATAATAGAGATATTTGTTGTACATTTAAGCTTATTTGTTTCAATATAATATAAAATAAAAACACTTATTACAGCACATATTAAATAAGACATTAAAAAATAACTCCTTATTATTTATATAATTTCCTAATTATCTTTTTAAGTACATTATATAGGCCATGTTCCCTAATCTGCCATTTAAGAAAGTGTGGAAAGATTAATATTTTACCGAAAGAATACCTGTATTTACTGAAAATATAATTTTGTTTTTTATTATATTCCTTTTGATGTAAAGTTATCCAACTTCCTTCAAAATGATGAATTGAATGAGTGTTTTCTGTAATATCTATTTTACCGGTAATAAAAGACATTGGACAAAAAAAATCAACTGGATAAATAATAAAGCCGTCAAAATGCTGCATTTTATTTTCATCTTTCAATCCTATTTTTTTTAGTATATCTGTTACAAATTCGACAACAGTTTTTGTATTATATGAACCATCAGAATTAATAAATTTTAAGCTTGCATAAAATTCTAGTATTTGACATAATATTTCCAGCCCTGCATTAAAACCCATTCCCAACCCTGCGTTTACTTTTTCTGTTAATTCAAATCCCATAAAACCACCGTTTTTTAGAATATCATCAAAAGGTTTTATAACCTCCACATCAGTATCAAAATAAATACCTCCATATTGATATAAAATATCAAATCTAGCATAATCGCTTACAAAAGCATATTTTCTTGCATAGTATGCTTCAGATGTATATATAATTTTATGAACATCATAATTCGTTTCATTCCATTCTTTTATTTCGTAATCCGGAAAATATTTTTTCCAGCTTGCAATACATTTTATAGCAAGTTCTGGCAGTGGATTTCCGCCAAACCAACAGTAGTGAATTATTTTAGGTATCATTCTTTATAGTTTTATTTTTATTTAATATTTTTAATTACTTTACCTTTCTTATTAATAAGGAAATCAAAAATACCTTGCACAGTATACAAAAACATAATGAAACTGTTTTGCCTTAGCAAAAAGATTCCGCATAATAATCTAAAACTTATATAAAACTTATATAAAATATTTATATAAATATATTTTTGATAATATCTTTGTATCAAAAAAAGTGAATTACGCACTGTATAATACTGCGACCAACATTTTTGCTCTTGTTTTCTCCATCCCTCCTTATGCCAGACAATTGAAGATGAAACACCATATAGCTTCCAGCCATTATGCTTTGCTCTTAGACAATATTCATTCTCATCACAATACAAAAAATATGATTCATTCATCAGACCAATCATCTCTATAACTTCTTTTTTTATAAAAAAGGAAGCGCCAATTAATAAATCCAATTCAATATATGCCGGTAATTTTTTTGTTACGATATCACCATGAAAAATATGAGTAAAAGATATAATACCAAATTTCTTATTTATATATCCGCCTCCTAATGCCTGTATTCTGTCATTATCCGGGTAATATATCAATTTTGATCCGATTAGTCCCGCATCATCATGATTTTCCGCAAATTCAATAAGCGCTGTCATTGCCATACTGTCAACAATCGTATCGGGATTCAGTATCCAATAATAATTTGGAATAACATTTTGCTGCGCGTATGCAATACCGATATTATTACCCGCGCAATATCCTCTATTTTCATCTGCATAGAGCAGTGTTATCCTTAAATCCTTAAAATGTTCTTTCAGTATGTTATAGGAATCATTAGTCGAACAGTTATCAACAATAATTATATCCGCGAAATGTCTGCTATGCATATTCAATAAAGATTCTACACAGGCTATGGTGTCTTCATATTTATTATAATTTACTACAATTATTGAAACGTCCATTATTTTCTTAACCTGTTAAAATATTTTACTAATAATTCCTCAGAGAGCCGAATATATATATAATTAATATCTTCTTCCCTAAAAGAATCAAATAATTTACATATATCTATATCCATCAATATGTTTCGTATTTTTTCTTCAAATCTATATCTAATTAACTTCGCCGGATTACCGCCTGTAATCGCATAAGGCTCTACATCTTTTGTAACGACCGCACCGGCGGCAACAATCGCGCCTTGCCCTATTTTTACTCCTGAGCAAATAATCGCGTTTGTTCCTATCCAAACATCGTCGCCAATTACAATATCGCCTTTGGAACCGGCTTCCCGCTTATATCCAAAACATTTCACCTTAAATGGAAAAGTTGTGATACTTTCAATTTTATGTTCACCGCCTAATAAAAATTGCACACCCGTTGCAATTGAACAATAACTTCCTATTATCAACTTTGTATCAGAGGGACTACTATCAGTAACATTTAACTCACCATAAGTTCTTTTTCCTACTGAAACTTTATTTATTCTAAAAATATTATCAGGCACGGTTTCATTATGACGGTTTAAGTTTAGCCATTTTCTTCGGAATAGATATTGTTTTAATCGTTCCTTAAAAAAAGATAACATATATTTATATATTTTCTTTGAGTCCTATTTTTTTCAAAATAATACGAATGTTCTTTTTTATTAATTTTAGCAAATAATATACTCCGGCTAAAAAATAAAAAAAAGCTTTTTCTGCCTTCCCGTAATATATATTTAATAATTTATTAGTATTTGAAATATCAAAAGTATATTTTTCTTTATTAAAAATAATATCAATATACCATTTTGTAAAGAATTCATATAATAACTTATCTTTTATATATTTATATGTTTTTTTATTAATTATGTTTTTTATTAAAATAACATGGAGCATCTCAATATAATCCACACAAAATGTTTTTGTAATATGGTATCCCCCCTTTTTTTCCGTAGGCTGATTATTAAAATAACTTTTGTTATCAATAATAAATTGTGATTTACAATTGCACCGGAATAAAAAACTCGTATGCGGAAACATATTATTTATTTCTATATCATTATTTAGTTTTTCAAAATCTTCTTTCCATATACTAAATCCCGCAGACCAGGTTGACCAATAAGAAAGCTTATATAAGAAAGAATTGAAATTATTTAATGTTATTACATCCTGACTTTTCCTTAAATATCCAAATGTAAAGAACATACACGGTTTTAGATTCATATAATTTATAACATTGGAAATAAACTCTGAAAGCATACCTTTCTTAAATGCCGTATAGTTATTATGCAACTTTAGAAATACAGCAGTCCCCAGTTTAAGGGCTTCCACAGAATTCAAAAACCCTATTGCGTCAGTCCTTTTATAAACTATATTTTCTTCCTGAAAATATTGTTTAAGCATATTTTTTGTTTCGTATGTCGGCGAATTATCTGATATGCATATTTCATACAAAGACGCGTCAACATCATTATTATCAATATAAAAACTTTCTAATGTTTTTTTTAATTTTTCTTCTCGCCCGTAAGTCGGTATACAAAAAGAAACTAACGGTTTATTATTTTGCACAATTATTTGTCTTTATATGTTTTGCTATTCATTACTATCTTTTTATAAAAAGCGTTTATTCCTTCTTCAATGCTTTTTTGTTTATAAGGCAAAAGCGCATTTAATTTTGATATATCTAATACAACAGATATAACGTCATTTTTGCGTGAATCAGTATATTCAACATTAATTTTTTTATTCCCCGCTGATTCTACATACGAAATAATTTGATTAATTGTATGCCCAATGCCGGAACCTATATTAATAATCATGTTTTTAATGTCATTGTTTAATATTTCGGCTATATAATAGGCAAAATCATCAACAAAAATATAATCGCGAATATTGGAACCATCACCGTAAACAATAACAGATTCATTGTTTAACATCTTTCCTATTAATACGGCAATTAACCCTTGATTTCCGTAAATATTCTGGCCGTAACCATATACATTTGAAGGACGAAGTATAATATAGTCTAACCCAAATCTTCGATGATAAAAATCAATAACATTTTCCATTTGCTGTTTTGACAAGCCGTAATGAGATATAGGAGAAGCAAATTCTTCTTCATTAAAGACATTTTGTTTATCTCCATATATAGTGCCGCCGGATGATATATATATAAATTTTACTCTTTTCATTGCACAATAATCTATAATTTTTACAGAAGGTTCCATTATTTGCGACATATCCGTCAAATATTGGTTAAGATCGGAAGCCGGTAATAATAATGAAATACAATGAATTATTATTGTAATATTTTCTTTTTCAATAATATTAAAAATAGAATCTGTATCATTCAGCGATTTGTTGTAATATATTATTTTGTCTTTATAGTCTGATTCGAAATTGTTTACTTTGTCTATGACAATTATTCTAAAATACCCATAAGACAGCAATTTAATAATAATGTTTTTTCCGAGAAATCCAGAACCGCCTAGTAACAAAATGTTTTGCATTATTTATTAATTATTATTTTGAAAATACATTTTTTTTATTAGTACATACATAAATAATTTTAAGCAAAGATAAATATTTTGTTCAACAATAAATAATATTTTTTCAATTTTATCCATATAAATATTCAAAATTAAAAAGGATTTGAAATATTTATAAGTATAATAAATAAAATCATTGAAAAACAGTCTTTTTTGATTAATTGAATAATGCCACAGCAAAATATTGTTTTTCATTATGTTTTTATATCCTATTGTACATGAAAGAAACCCCTGCCTAAATATTCTTTTTATTAATTTTCTTTTCTCTTTTTTTGTGATAGGTAAAGAAGATACATGTAAAATATATTTGCAGTATTCCTTAATCCTTTGATTCGGAAAAAAGAAACAATCTTTTGATGTATATGTTTTTGATTTTGATTTAGCCGCATCTTCAATATTTTCTGTAGTTATTAATGGAATATTGACAAGTAATCCGTCTCCGCGATATGCTAATTCTGCGTTTATTAGCTCAATTAGAAAAGGAAAAGTTTTATTCTCAAATATTAACTTGTCTAATATATCAAGATTCTTATATTTTTCAGTTCTATAAAAATCGCCGCTTGGATGTTTAGATAAGTATGCTAAATTCGATAATGCTTCAAAACCGGCATGAAATAAAACATGATCGGCTTTATCTGTTATATTTAAGTTACAATAACCAGTGACGATATTATCATTTTTTTTAAGAACATTTGTAAATTCAGTCAGCCATTCAATATTAATCCAGTCTTTATCAAGGCATAATATTGAATATCTGCCTTTACAATATTTTAAGGCTATAAAACCATTTAATATTCCGCCAATATTTTCATTATTGGAATAAACAAATAATCTATCATCGTTTATTTCATTAAGGATATTTAACGTATCGTCAGTTGAACAATTGTCAAGAACAACAATTTCAATATCTTGTAATGGCGAACATAAAATATTCAAAACAAGTTTTTTTAGACGATCAATTCTATTATATGTCGGTATACAAATACTTAAAAACGGAGGCATAATATTCAAAAAAGTTCTAATTATTTTCTTTTGCTAAGAAATATTTATTTAAGTAATACTTTATATCAACTTTCTTTGACATTTGAAATATACAGAACAAACATGTACCTGCAATTAACGCTATTTTAATTAATATGAAATAAATAATCTTATGGCTGTCTTTGAATAAATAAAAATATAAAAACAAATATAAAAATATAATAGAAGAATAAAAAATAATTATTGAAATATTGTTTTTATCAAACTTAAAACAGAAACGTTTTTTCAGTATAATAACGGTAAAAACCGTACCGGTAATAACTTGAATTATATATGCTATACCGCATGAAACAAGATGAAGTCTTGGAAATAAAAAAATAATAAAAAGGAAACTAAAAATATTGGGAATTATTGTACTTATTGATGTTAACAAGCCATCATTTGTTGCCAAAAAAATTACCCCAAGCGTCCAGCCTATGTAGTTAATAGACGCACCTACCAAATATAACATCAACATATCATTACCGGCAATGAATTCTTTTGAATATAAAATACTTAAAACAAATTCTGAAAATATCAATAAAATAATAACACAAGTATTCCCAAGATTTAAGGTAATAAATGCCTGTTGATTTATTTCCTTATTCAAATCTTTCTTTTCATCTATTACTCTGCATAGATGAGGATAATATTCCGTTAACATTGCGTTTAGTAATATTCCTAAATAGGAATTTGTAATAGCGTATACCGCTTGATATATTCCAACATTTTCCAACCCATAATTATTATTAATATATATTTTAATAAAGTACATAGACAAAAGGGCTACCAAAGAATTTAGAACAAGAAACCCTCCGAGCTTCATCATTCCCAAGCCTGGTTTAACGGTTTTAATAAATGTAATTTTATCTCTATGAGATATATATTTTTTATCAATAAGTAAAAAATATACTACACACAAAGAAAGGCCTGTTATTATAAATGAAATTGGAATAGCGGATTGTCTTAAAAAGAAATATAATAGAAGGATTAATATACAGGATATAAAAGAAGAACATATAGCGCCAAGTACCAGTTTTTTAATTTCACGGATGCCTTGTAAAAAAGTGCTGAATACCTGGCCTATACTGAGGAAAATAATGCTAATTGACGCAATAATTAATCCCCAGAAATAATCGGTATTGCCAAATGAAATAATTGACAACCTATGAGCAAATAAAAAAACGACTAAACAGCCAAGAATACCTGAAAAAAGAGACCAGCGAAATAATATTCGATATGCGTTTGGCAGGGAATATTCATTACCGCCTATGGCTGAAGTTGAAACAAATTTAACGGCGCTTGTATTAATTCCAAAATTAGTAAATGTTCGAACAGTTTCAATAATAGAAAAATATATCCCTAATAAACCAACTCCCGTAACGCCAAGCAAAATGGCAGTAAATTTTGTCCTTATTATAGATACTATTATTTGTGTGACTTGTGAAAAAACGACAAGTCCTGTTGAGAATAACTTATGGATAAAAGAACGTTGTTCTTGAATTTCTTGATTGCTATCCAATTATCTTCTTAATCCCTTCCTCAAACGAAACTTCCGGCTTCCAGCCGGTATCATTGGTCAACTCAGAAATATCGGCGCAAAGATACTTTACCGATTTTTCAGTATATGGAATTTCCCCATAATGCGGATTATATTGAAGATTTACCATATTCCTTATTATCTCCAAATATTCCTTCAATGGTCTGCCGATCCCGCTGCCAAGACAATATATTTTTCCGTTTAAGCCCTTTTCTCCAATAGACAAAAAAGCGCATCCCGCATCGTCTTCGTAAAGATAATCCCAAATATGAGTGCATGGCCCTAATGGCATTGGGTAATTATTTTTACAGTTTTTAATGAAATCTTTAATCAATGTGTCCTGATTGTCATTACAGCCGTATATACTCAAAATGCGTACCCATACGTACTCTAATTTCAACTTCTCGCACTCAATTTCTGCAAATTTTCCAGCCGCATACTTGGCTATTCCATAAGCCATTTCAGGATCAACGGGCGTATTGCCCGTCAATGGTATTAATGAACGGCCATATTCGGCTTGAGACCCCGCGCCTATAAATCTTTTACATCCCAATTTTTTGGCAAGATGTACGGCGGCCAATGTATGATGTATATTCATTAATTGCTTATCACAATTATAGCGTCCCTGTTTATCTGTATGCTCCCAGCCAAAGTGGTAAAAAACTTCAGGATTATCTAATTTCATTTCACTTGAATCAAAATTAGCAAGATCATCAA
>JGI24698J34947_10000599_pt1 | contig 17242 bp, 19 predicted proteins | sample TergutMp193P3_FD_34947 | JGI IMG/M metagenome (IMG submission 34947) | reverse complement strand
CTTTTCTCTTTGACCTTTTCTTTTTCTTTGGCTATCTTCGCGTCCAGTTTGTCCATAAGCTTGTCTATAGCCGGAATAAGTTCAAAATCTTCTTCTTTCAGATGGACGGTAACTCCCCAGCGTAAGTTAACTGTTACTTCAGCGGAAAATTCCTTGTCCTTTGTCAGGGTAAAAAGGAGATCGATAATCATGTTTTCCGCGTTGTGAATTCGTGTTATTGCTTTTTCAAGATGCTCCTTTGCTTCATCTCCCAACGAAAAATGTACAGCCTTAATCTCTGTGTTCATACTATACTACCTCCAAAAATGTTTTTTGATCATAATCCTTATCGATCAAATGAAGAACCAAGATCCAGTTCGCTTCGATATTTTGCCACCGTTCGTCTTGCCAGCGTGATTCCCCGCCCCGCAAGAAGCTCGGTGATCGTTTGGTCCGAAAGGTTCGCCTGTTCGGATTCAATAATCTCCTTAATGATCTGCTTCACTCCCTCCTTTGAAAACCTGGAACGATCCGACCCGGTTCCCGTGATAGAGTTGGTAAAAAAATGCCGCAACTCGAAAATGCCCCATTCAGTCTGTATATACTTGCCGTTTGCCGTACGTGACACGGTTGCCGTATGGATAGAAACCGCGTCCGCAATATCCTTAAGGGTAAGCGGGGCAAGGTATTTTGGCCCGCTTGCAAAAAAAGGCCGTTGAAACTCAACAATTGCCCGTGTGACTTTTATAAGGGTAAGGTTCCTCTGGTTGATGCTTTTGATAAACCACCTGGCTTCCTTGATGTTTTCCCTGGCAAAATCCCTGACCGGCCTTTCTTCCTTTTTTTTACCGCTATTTTGCGGTCGGTCTTCATCCCCTTCGGACTTTTCCCCGGCGACTTTCATAAAGAAGGGACAAATCCCCAAAACAGGAATTTCCTCTTCGTTCAGAATAATAGCAAATTCTCCGTCCTTTTTAACCACCCGTACATCGGGTATGACATAACGGGTAGTGCCGGCGAAAAAGGACCTTCCCGGAAAGGGGGAAAGCTCTTTGAGCCTCTCAAACACATAGCTGGCGTGTTCCCCGGTACAGCCGATCTTTTTTGCCGCTTTCGCGATTTGGCCTTTTTCCAGAAGTTCCATGCAGGAGAGCGCCGTCATGATTCCTGCGGGTGCGTCAGGAAGCCGTTCCGCCTGTACCCTGAGGGATTCCTTGTAATCAGCAGTACAGGTGCCTACGGGATCGAAGCCGCGAACAAGGTCCAGGGCTTTTTTGATCGTTTTGGCATCCTCGTTTTTCAACAAAACTTCCACCGGTTCTATGTGAAAGCCGTCGGCATCAAGGTTCTGAATCAGAAGCTCCGCAACCCGCCGTATATCCTCGCCTACCGGTTCAAGCCTTAGCTGCCAAAGCAGATGATCCTGCAATGACTCAGGATGGGCAAGCGCCCCCTCAATAAAACGCTGCCATTCATCAGCGGCGGCTTCACCCCCACTGGAGACGTAGCCGGAATCGGATGTGCTTTCAAAACGCTCAAACCGCTCCTTTTTAATGCTGGCGGCGTTATCCAGGGAATTCTCCAGCGAAACCGTGGAAGGATCCTCTAAAACCTCCAACGCCGGGTTTCTCTCCAGCTCTTCTTCAATTCTTTCGCGCAGTTCCATAACGGGCAGTTCCATCACCTTAAGGGATTGATAAAGCTGTGGATTCATGCCTAGTTTTTGGGACTGGATTAGTGAAGGCCGTTGAAGCTGCATATTAAAACTATCAGTCTATAAGATCAAATTGTCAAGAATTGATTTTTATTAAGTTTTTGCCGATAATATATGACAATGTCTTTAAGAAATTCACTGCTCTTTTTCGTCCTTTTTGCCGTTGCCGCAGGCGCCGGTTCCCAGAGCCTCGTTGCGCCCGGAAGTACCCTCGCGAGGGAACAGAAATCGATCTTCCCTGAGGCGTATTTTACCGACTACCTCAGAACCGCCGCCGAAAGAAACTCAAGGCAACTGTACTGGGCGGCGTCCGAAACGGAAGCCAATGCCGAAGCCCCTATTGAGTCCATACTCCTGAACAACGATATTCTCGCCTTTTACGGCCATCCCAACTCAAGGAACATGGGTATCCTTGGGCGCTATACAAAGGATGAGCTGAACCAGCGGCTAACAACCCTGGCAGCGGAATACAAGGCGGCGGGCGGCAGGAACGTGATCAAGGCGTTTTATATCATATTCGGCACGGTGTGGCCTGCCGGCGAAATCGGCATTATCGGCGAAGCCCTGCTTACGGAGTACATAGAATACGCCCTGAAAAACGATATGCTCGTTTTTATCGACCACCAGATAGGCAAGTACACCCCGGCTGAGGCGCTCAGGCGGATGCTTCCCTGGCTCAGGTATCCCAACGTCCATCTTGCCCTGGACCCCGAGTGGCGAACCACGAAGCCCATGGTGGAAATAGGCTCTGTAACTGCGGCGGAGATAAACGATGTTCAGCGCATCATGGAAAATTACATGATAGAAAACAACATCCCCGGCGAGCGGCTTCTGGTGATCCACCAGTTCAACTGGGTCATGATTTCGAACCGCGAAAGGGTCTTGGCGAATTTCTCTAAGGTGCGCCTCGTGCACTGCGCCGACGGCTTCGGAACCCCTGCCGAGAAAAGGGACTCCTACGCCTACAACGCCCGCGCCACCAATATGCCAATCAAGGCCTTCAAGCTCTTCTACAACTTCGAGATTCCGGGCGCAGGCTACGACAGGCCCCTGCTCACCCCCAAGGAGGTATTCGCGCTGGAGCCCCGGCCGTATCTTGTGATGTACCAGTAGGCAGCGCTTTCAAAACTCGCGTTTCCTATAAAACGAAAGCGACAGCCTGTACGAAGTAAATATCAAGAGGAGCAAAAACAAGATAGCCAACGTGATCATACTGCCGCCGCCTAAAGTATTGGTGAGATTTTCTGTGATACTGCCTGAAAATCCGCTATTCCTCATCGAGGTAAACGTTACGTAACCGGCCATGATTGCGATAAACGGTACAATGCTGAGAAACCGCGCCTTTGTGTATCCGAATTTGAAGAAAAACGGCAGTTGTATCACCTGTATAACGGCAAATAATGCGGCGAACAGGATCACCATCCAAAGCACCTCGCCGATCCTATTCCCGAAATTCGTGGCCTGCGCCGTAAGCAAGCCTGCCAACGCAAAGATAAATGAAAAGACGACGGCGCATATATTAAGAAAAAGCGCGAAAACATATCTACCCAGCACAACCGTTTTTCTGCCGATGGAGAGTATTATATAGAGCGCGTCCATGTTGGTTTTCTCGCTGACAGCGAAAGGATAGCTTGTGAACATTAGGCCAAACATCATACCAACTACGAAAACCGACGATAGGTTATACGAAACAACCGTAAGAAAAAACGCGATAGCCGCGAAAATCACCATACTCTTTACCGTGAAATACGGTTTGATGGTCATAAAATCCAGCCGTACAAACGATATTAGCTTATTCATTGATTTTCGCCCCCTTGTTCATAAAGATGATAATTTCATCCATGCTGATTTCTTCCGTCAGTACGTTTGCCGGTAATTTGCCTGAGTCCGCAGTTTTGACCATACCCTCGAAACCGGTCCCGTGTTCCCGGTACCCGATGACGAGACTCTTTTGCCCTTCGCTTAAATCCCCAGAGCCGCCTGCCACGCGGGCGTATTTTTCTAGTAATGCGTCCTTCGCACCCGTGAAAACGACGCCCCCGTTCAGGATAAACGTAATGTAATCGGCGGTCTTTTCGAGGTCACTCGTTATATGCGTGGAAAACAGGACGCTCTTGTTTTCGTCCGACACAAACCCACGCAGCAGATCGCAGATCTCATCCCTTGCTACGGGGTCAAGCCCGCTAGTCGGCTCGTCGAGTATAAGCAACTTCGCGTCATGGGAAAGCGCGACGGCAATTTGCAGTTTTATCTTCATGCCATGCGATAACTCTTTGATTTTCTTTTTTGGTTCAAGGGCAAATTGCGCGAGGTATTCCGCAAATATCCGCTTGTCCCAATGTTTATAGAACGGCGATAAAGCCGATTCGACATCGCCGACTTTCCAATCGTCAACGTAAAGCAGCGCGTCCATCACAACGCCGATTTCGTCATTTTGACCGAGGGCGTCTTCGCACCCGAACAGTTTCACACTGCCGGAATCGCCTCGTATTATGTTCAAAATCAGCTTGATCGTGGTAGTCTTTCCTGCGCCGTTCGGCCCGATGAAACCCATGATATATCCGCCCGGCACATCAAAACTCACGTCGTTTAGGGTAAATGAGCCATAACTTTTGCGAAGCCCTCGCGCTTCCAGAATATTATTCATAATCAGTCTCCCATAACAAGTTCAACCGTTCGATGATTTCCTTCTTTGTGATGCCTTCCGCTTTCGCGGCGGCGATTGCCATTCCCAATCCGTCTTCCATCTTATGCAGGGCGTTTTCCCGCGCCAGTTCCTTGTTGCGGGGCAGGACGTAACAGCCCTTGCCCTGCACGTTTACGATGAAGCCTTCCTGCTCCAAATCGCCGTAAGCGCGGGTCGTGGTGATAACGCTGATTTTCAGATCCCGCGCAAGCTGGCGGATCGAGGGAAGAACATCGTCCTCACGCAATTCACCTGAAAAAATCGCGGCTTTGATTTGCTCCTTTATCTGCTCGTAGATCGCGACGCCGGAGCGGTTTGACACGATAATTTTCATAAGTCTTCCCTGTATAATAGCACTATATACAGTATAGACTATAGTTACATTATTGTCAATAGGTAAAGTAAAAATTTTTCCGAAAAAAGTATATTAAGTATTCCCTAGAATATAGCTTTTCCTTATCTCCACCATTTTTTTCACGCACTCCAACGTCTCAGCATTCGGATTTGTAAACCTCATGGTAGTGCGGCAGACGTTGTTAAAATTCTTTCCGAATATCGTTTTGCGTGTTCCCCCCGGATTACCGCAGCCACCGCAGTTTCCGCAGATATCAACGTTTCTCCAGGCAATTTCTTTCATACGTTCGTCCAGCGGGAAATCCGCGAAGCAATTAGAACCGCTGTCATCTGACCAAATAATCCAGGGACCGGGACCGGGTTTTTCTTCAGCGCCAATTAAAATAAAACAAACGGTTTCATCTTTATATTTTATCATCCAATAAAGTTTGCCTTCCCAATAACCTGTGCCCCTCTCAAATAGCATTTCACTTGCCCTTAAATATGAAGCGAACTCTAATGCGTTTTTTTGCGTGTCTGCGGTGAGAGCTTCATTGATGCAATTTTCAATTTGCTGTTCAGGCATTGTTTCTCCTAAACATTTTCGGTTTAATACCCGTGGCACACTATGCGGTTAGTAGTTCTTTGTACCGTGTGCTATAAAGCACAACAATATATTTATTATTGGTATAATAAATATAATCTGTCATACCGTGCTTTATTATTTAAATTTAATCCATCATCAAAATGTACAGGATCACGCGTACTAAATTCTCCTCCCCATCGCATACCTGCATTTTTGCAACCTGTAATAAAATTTTTTATTGCTTGTGGAAGGCTACTATAATTACTTAAAGTAGTACTATTGTACCATGTCCCATTATAAACAATATTAATGTCAACTGCATGACCAACCAAATGATTTGATGTTGCAGACGGGGGAACTATTGCTCCTCTTACAGGAGAATCTGCTTTCCTAAAGCCTTCACCCTGAACTTTTATTTGCAAACCATACTGTTTTGCTAATCTATCCATGGTATAGAGATAGGTCTCAAAACCTTCATCGGCCATAACCGTCTTGTCAAAACTGTCCAGTGTATACCAGTACAATTGTTGTGCCGATAACAATCCAATTCCAAAAAACAAAATCAATAAGAAACAAAATCCTTTTTTCATACAATACTCCTTTGAAGGATAATAATTTCCTCATACGAGAAAAATGTTTTACCAAAATAATGACTGCTTAATTCTATCACTTTCAACCTGGAATTCTCTACCCTCAATAGTATTTAACTCCTGCAGTTAGTCATAAATCACCGCAGGAGCATTTTACGGCAGGGGAAAATTTATTGCTTGTTGCCCCTTCTTCTTTTTTGAACCGGTGTAGCCTTTTTAGTTTCTAAAAGTAAAACTATAGCCAGACTGTGTAACACTTACAGAAGATGGGGTATAATAAACATCGTAAATAGTTGCATTGCTATTGAAACGCGCTGACACAGTACCACCAGGGGGAATATAAACGGCTCCGGTTGAGTCATATATAGTGACTCCTACCGATGACCGGTTGTAAATAGTATAAGTCATTCCTGTCGAGCTGGTACTGCTATATGCATTAGCAAATGAATTGTTCGCGGTGTTAAGGCTCTCCGCGACTCTCGTCCAATCAGTGGATTCACATCCTGCCAGACCGATTACGATTATTATCCCTAAGGTAATAATCCCGAAAAATTTGTGTAACTTCTTCATTGGAAGCCTCCTGTGTATCCAGTCCGAAGGCTGGAAATTGTTTTGCCGTCCTCAAGGCAGGTTATAAAAGCCGATTTACCCATCCCACTGTTTGTGTAATTTAATGCTTTTCTGCCTTTCGTTACGCATATTTAACATATATCACTTAAATATGACCATTGTCAACTACCAATTACGCAATTTTAAGTAATATTTTATTTATGGGGTTTAGGGAAAACCTGAAGGCTGAATTGGCATATAAAGACATTCTGGTCAAGGAACTGGCCGTGCTTTCGGGGCTAAACAGGCGGACTATAGATAACTATCTTCGGGAGGATGGTTCTATGCCCTCCGCTGATGCCGCAGTCCGTATCGCAAAAGCCTTGGGAGTTACTGCGGAATATCTTATCGCCGGTCGCGAACAGCAGGAACAAAATGCTTCCCCGCTCCTCCCGGATCCACGAGTTATCCTAAGGAGCCTTGAATCGCTCAACAAGCGAGATCGGAAAATAGTACTCACTTTGATTGGATCCCTCAGGGAAATGGAAGAATCAGAGAAGAAAGATAAAAAATGAGAAGATGACGCGCAATTTACTAACTGCGCGTCATTCTCTGTGCTTCTGTGCGAGATCTTTTTAGTGTCCCTACCTCCCTGCGGCGGCCCTGAATGCGGTCCAGACGCGGGAATGCTCCTCTTCCGCGGCGGCACTGACGTTCTGGATCATCTCCATGTTCACGTTAAAGCCCGTGGGGAGGGTGAGGAATTCCTTGAACTCCGCGCTTATTAAGGGGTCGGAGGCGGAGTAGGTGCTGTAGTAGCCGAGGTACTCAAAGCACTCGGCGCCGCGTTGCGCGTCCATGATGTAGTTGAGGAACGCGTGGGCGAGGTCGGGTTTAGCGGCCTTTGACGGGATGAAACCAGCCATGATGCCGAAGCCTATGCCTTCGCGGGGGAACACGACTTGAAGGGCGGGGTTTTCCAGTTTCGCCATGGTTACCTGTGAGGTGTACATAACCGCCGCAGTGATTTCGCCGGAAAGCAGGTCCTCTTCAAGCTGGTCGTCTTTGATGAGGCGGATATTCGGGGCAAGTGTCAAAAGCAGCTCGCCGGCGTCCCTTATGTCCGCGATTACTTCCGTGTTATAACTCTTTCCCAGGACCTTCAGCGCCATGCCGTTGATGACCCGCCAGTTGCCGATAATCCCCACGCGGTTGCGGAGGCTTGCGTCCCAGAGATCGGCATAGCCAGTAATATTCAACCGCACCTGCCTGGGATCGTAGACTATGGTCTGGACGCCCGCGCCGTAAGGAACGGTGTATTCGTCGGTGGGATCGTAAAATTGCCTCTGGTAAATGGGATTGATGTTTCTGAAGTTGGACAGTTTCGTTTTGTCCAGTTTTTGGGCGAGGCCCTTTTCAATTACGGTCTCGATTATGTAGTCGTCGGCAATGATGAGATCATAGCCGCCGCCCTGGGAGTTTTCGAGCATGGTGAGCATGGTTTCATCATAATCGAAATTTACGTAGTTGATCCGTACATTGTACTCTTTCTCAAATCCGTCGAGAATCTCTTGCGGGAACATCTCCGCCCATGTGTATAGTGTAAATCTTTCCCTACTGAATCCACTGATAAGAAAATAGACACCTACTGCCACAATGAACCCGATCACGGCCGCAAGTATCACTCGATGGGCTTTGGTCAAACCACCTTTTTTCTTTTCTTCTTTCTTCTCTTCGCTCATCTGATTCTCCTCTTAAAAAAATTGTTTATGGTTAAACGGATAATTCTCCCGCTTCCTGTAATGCAGGATTATTGGGGGGCTTGATCCGTGAAACTGCCGCAGAAAGTATACATAAAAATATCGTTGCGATAAAGAGCAATGAGCATAAGGCGTTGGTCTTTGGCGTAACACCGGTTTTTAGTTGTGTGTAGATCCGTATCGGCAGGGTGTTGGTTTGAGGGCCGGTTACAAAGAGGCTGATGATAACATCGTCAAAACTCATCGCAAACGAAAGGAGAACCCCGGAGATAATCGCGGGCGCCAGGAGCGGAAGCATGACATCCCTGAAAGCCCTCAAGGGGCTTGCGCCCAGATTCCTCGCCGCCTCGGTCAAGCTCCTGTCGAGGCCGGCAAGCCGCGCCTTCACGAGAAGGTACACGTATGGGATGCAAAAGCAGGTATGCGCCAGAATCAAAGTCAGCATTCCCAGTGGCAATCCCAAAAAACCGAAAAAGGCGAGAAGCACCATCCCCATGATAATTTCCGGGGTCATGATGGGGAGTATCGCCAGGTACTCAATGACCTTGCCAACGCGTCCGTTAATCAGTTTTTTCGCTAGGCTGTCCGGCCTGTCGGTGGGCCTGTCCCATACCCTTCCCACCGCCCCAAGGGTCCCGAACACCGCCGCCAAAAGGCTTGAGACCGTTGCGAGGACAAGGCTGTTCACAAGCGCGGAAAACATCGCCCTGTCCCGGAAGAGTTCCCTGTACCAGGACAGGCTGAAACCGCCCCACACGGAACTAAGGCGGCTCTCGTTGAAGGAATAGATGATAACGAGCGCTATCGGGACGTACATTATCGCAAGGATAAAGGCGATGTAGGCTTTTCTCATACCAGCCCCTCCAGTTCCCCTGAACGGGTGATTTTCCGATAGAGAAAAATGAAGATACTCGTCAGAATCATCAGCGCCGCACTCAAAGCCGCCGCGAAGGGCCAGTCGTGCGCCTTGATAAGCTGCTCCTGAATCAGGTTTCCCACCAGCACGACCTTGTTGCCGCCCAATATGTCGGCAAGGAAGAAGAGTCCCATTGAAGGGATGAAGGTAAGGACGAAACCTGAAAACAGGCCGGGCATGGTGAGGGGGAAGCTCACCGTCAGGAACGCCCTGATTCGGGAAGCGCCCAAATTCCGCGCCGCCTCGACAAGGCCGCGGTCAAGTTTTTCGGCGCTGGTAAATACTGAATAGATCATGAACGGGAGGAGGACGTAGATCATGCCGGTGACGACCGCAGGGTACGTGTAAAGCAGGCGAAGGGGCTCGTCGATGAGGCCCAGGCGGAGGAGGATGCTGTCCAGGACGCCGTTTGCCCTGAACACGATCATCCAGCCGTAAAGCCTCATCAGTGAACTGGTCCAGAAAGGGATGATGAGAATCAGCATGACGCGGCTCTTCCACGCCTTGTCCAAACGCGCCATGTAATAACCGAAGGGATAACCCATGATCGCCGTGAGCAGGGTGCTGATGAAGGCGAGTTTTATTGACTCTGCAAATGTGGTCAGGTACACCGGCTCAAATATGCGCCTGTAATTGCGAAGGGTAAATTCCGCCGCCACTCCCCATGCCCCTTCCCGCCGCATGAAACTCAAGACAACCATGTAGATAAGGGGAAAAAGCACAAACATCAACGTGAATATGTAAAGCGGCAGGATCAGGCCGGAAGAGAAATTCTGCTTGTGGCGAAAATCAGGCTTCTTCATTTTAGTCCGTATCATGTACCGGGATTGCGTTCTCAGGCGACCAGTACGCCCGGATTTCCATCCCGCTCTCCAGATCAGAACTCATGCCCTGTCGACACGATGTGATCTCTTCCCCGTCCTCAAGGATCGCGGTTATACGCACCTGCCCGCCAGTAAAACTGCGGGCGACAACGCGCCCCGGGAGACCTTCCCCCGGCGGCGTTCTAAACTCAACATGCTCCGCCCTGATCGCAAGGCATCCGTCCCCGCGTTTGAGCACGTTCGCGTTGCCCACGAAGCGGGCGACGTAGCTCGTTTCGGGACGGTTGTAAATCTCCTGGGCAGGACCTATCTGCTCAAAGAGCCCGTTCCGCATAACGGCGATACGGTCGGACATGGTGAGCGCCTCTTCCTGATCGTGGGTGATATAGATAAACGTTATGCCCAACTGCTGCTGGAGGCGCTTCAGCTCTATCTGCATCTGGCGGCGGAGCTGCAGATCCAGGGCGCCCAGCGGCTCATCCAGAAGCAGAAGCGGAGGCCGGTTCACAACTGCCCTTGCTACCGCCACTCGCTGTCTCTGCCCCCCGGAAAGTTCCGACGGCATGCGTTTCTCATAGCCCGGAAGCCGCACCAGTTCCAGCGCCTCCGCGACGGCTCTCCTGATTTCATCCTTGTCTGCATGCTTCAGGGTGAGGCTGTACCCGATGTTGCGCTCAACATTCATGTGCGGGAAAAGGGCGTAATTCTGAAAAACCATGCGGACATTGCGTTCGTTGGGTTCGTCGACGCTCACGTCCCTGCCGTCCAGGAAGACCCTGCCCCCACCGGTCTCCTCAAGACCCGCGATTACCCTTAAAAGCGTGGTTTTCCCGCAGCCCGAAGCCCCGAGGATCGTGATGAATTCTCCCTTGTCAACGGTCAGATCGATTCCCCGTAAGACTTCGACAGTGCCAAAACTTTTTTTAATGCCTTCCAGCCGCAACAGTTCCTGTGTCTTCACCTCTTCCTTAAACCCACAGCAAATATTATTGTTTTACTCATGTATTTTGGTTTATATTTCTGATATGGTCAAGATAGTCCTCCCGCCTTAACATTATCTCCTCCTGTCGATATACTCAGACGATGATCAAAACTGCGGCTCCTCCCCCAAAAAACGAAAAATTTATAAAGATGACTACGGAGCCTGTTGAAAAACTTGTACTCACCCTGGCTGTCCCCAGCATCGCGATTATGGTGGTCAGCGCCCTTTACAACCTGGCGGATACCTTCTTCGTCGGGTTTCTTGGGACAAGCGAAGTTGCCGCAGTGGGGATAGCTTTTCCGTTGATGGCTATCATTCAGGCGATGGGCTTCTTCTTCGGGCAGGGCTCGGGAAACTACATGGCGCGTGCGCTCGGGGCGCAAGATGCCGAGGGCGCTTCGCACATGGCCGCCACGGGCCTTGTAAGCGGTTTTTTCGCGATGGCGCTAATCGCGGCGGCGGGGCTACTCGGACTCGGCCCGCTTGTCGTAGGGCTCGGCGCAACCGAAACAATCGTCCCCTTCGCGGAGGATTACATCTTCTTCATCCTGCTCGCCTCGCCTTTCATGGTGGCGTCAACTGTCCTCAACCAACAGCTCCGCTTCCAGGGCAGCGCGGCAATCGCCATGGTGGGAATGCTGTCAGGCGCTATCCTCAACATCTTCCTCGACCCGCTTTTCATCTTTGCCTTCGGCATGGGCGTCCGGGGCGCAGCCGCCGCCACTGCCCTCAGCCAAATTGTGAGCTTCCTCATACTGCTGTTTTACGGCTCCACCCGACCGGGCAACATCCCAATCAGGCTCTCGCACTTCTCCCCTTCCGTTAAGCGCTACATCGAAATGTGCCGGGGTGGCCTGCCCGCGCTCCTCCGCCAGGGGCTCGCGAGCGTTGCGACCATCATCATCAACAATTTCGCGGGCGCTTATGGGGACGCGGCAATCGCCGCCATCTCCATTGTAAACCGGATCTGCATGTTCGCCTTTTCGCTGCTGCTCGGTTTCGGCCAGGGCTTCCAGCCGGTCTGCGGCTTCAACTACGGCGCAAAACTCTACAGCCGCGTGAAAAAGGCCTTCTGGTTCTGCGTCCGGCTCTGTACCGGCGGCCTCCTCATTGCCGCCATTGTCCTCGCCATCTTCGCCCCCCAAATCATCGCCCTCTTCAGAAAAGACGACCTCGACGTAATCGCCATTGGCGCACGCGGCCTCCGCCTCAGTTGCATAGTCCTCCCCCTGACCGCCATCTCAACCCTCTGCAACATGATGACCCAGACAATGGGCAAGGCCCTGGAAGCCAGCATTATCGCCGTCTCCCGCCAGGGTATCTTCCTCATTCCCAGCCTCTTCATCCTAAGCCCTCTCCTCGGCCTCCTTGGCATCCAGCTCTCCAGCCCCATCTCGGACGCCGCGACACTCATCGTCGTCATCCCCATTCTGGTGAGGGTTTTAAAACAGATATCCGTTCCGGATGGTGACAGTCACCTTCCGCAGCCTCCAGCACAGCCGGTGGAGATAGCGGGAATTGAGTGAGGTGTATCATGGACATACTAAGCGAAAAGAATTTATTGATAGACGGCAAAATCCAGCGTTGGCCCAAAAAAACAACGGAAAAAGAAGCGGTGCTCCGGTTTATCGCATCGCAAGTCCCTCCAGAAGGCAAACTCGCAGAGAAAGAAATAAATCGAATCATTCTGCAAAACATCCTGTTTGATGATTTCACGCTTATCCGCAGGGAGTTGATTGAACGGGGGTATCTCGCCAGGACAAGGGATTGCAGGGAATACTGGCGAATTCCGGATGCCGCCGCCGCCGCGTCTTTGTACAAAATTGAAAAGATGGATATAGAGGAGTATTCGGAAATATGGACTTTATGGGAGAATACCGAAGGGGTGGGGTTAAACAGAAGCGATGATTCAAAAGATTCCATAGAAAAATTTATATCGAAAAATCCAGACACCTGTTTTGTCGCGAAAAGCGATGATGAAATAATCGGTACGATAATGGCGGGAAGTGACGGGCGGAGAGGGCATATCTATCATTTGATGGTAAAACCGGAATATAGAAAACAAGGGATAGGCAAGAGATTACTGGAGAAAGTCGAAGAAGACTTGCGAAAGGAAGGAATCACGAAGGCCTTTCTGGTCGTGTTCAAGGAAAATGACATAGGGAACGGCTTTTGGGAAGAAGTTGGGTACAAAACAAGAGAGGATTTGTTTTACAGGGATAAAAGATTGGATTGATATTCCGGTAATTAATGTTATAGGCTCAAGACGTGAAAAAACAAAAAACTTTCGTATTCCGCTGTTCCTCATGCGGTCATGAGGAGCCGAAATGGCTGGGGCGCTGCCCCGAATGCGGGGAGTGGAACACCCTCATCGAAACTTCGATCTCCGGCAGCAGGGGCGTGAATCAGGGGAAGCGAAGCGCCGAGCCGCCACAGTCGATGCCGCTTTCCACAGTGGACCCACTGGAGGGGACGCGCATAAAAAGCGGCATTGATGAGCTTGACCGCGTGCTTGGCGGCGGCATAATGAAACGGTCGGCAATACTCGTGGGCGGCGAACCGGGTATAGGCAAGTCCACCCTGCTCCTCCAGACGGCGGCGGCTGCCGTGACAAAGGGCCGCGTGTTGTATGTCACGGGGGAGGAATCCGCCGGCCAGGTGAAGATGCGCGCCGACCGCCTGGGCATTTCCGGCGACCGGATAGAAATCTTCTGCTCCGGGAACCTCGGGGAGATTCAGCCCATTATCGAGGCGCTGAAGCCCGTGCTCATCATGGTCGATTCCGCCCAGACGCTTTTCAGCACGGAAGCCGGGTCAACACCGGGAACCGTCAACCAGATGAAGTACTGCTCATGGGAGCTTATTTCATGGATAAAAGAGCATGACTCAGCAATTTTCATCACCGCCCATGTTACCAAGGACGGCTTTATCGCCGGACCGAAGTCGCTGGAGCACATGGTGGACACGGTGCTTTACTTCGAGGACTCCGCCCAGACCAACAGCGGTGACACCCGCTTCCTCAGGGCGGTGAAGAACCGCTTCGGCTCGGTAGACGAAATCGGAATCTTCACCATGGGAGAGAAGGGACTTTCCGCGGTGGAAGACCCGTCCCTGCTGTTTTTAGTGCACCGCGAGGGGGATTTGCCGCCGGGCATAGCCACCGCGGCAGTTCTTGAGGGCTCGCGAACCCTCCTCGTGGAGATTCAGGCCCTGACCGTCCCGGCAAAGGGCTCCATAAGCCGGGTTTTCTCAGACCGCATCGACAGCGCCAGGGTTTCCCGGGTGGCGGCGGTGATTGAAAAGCACCTGGGACTACGGCTTTCGGACCAGGATCTCTACATAAACATCGCCGGGGGCATACGCATAGCCGAAGTGGGGGTGGAACTCGCCCTTGCCTGCGCCCTCTATTCCGCCAAGACTGCCAGTCCCGTGCCAGCCAAAACCGCCATAGCCGGGGAGCTTTCCCTTGCCGGGGAAGTCCGCCCCCTCCGCCGCCTTCCCGCCAGGGTCAGGACCGCCCGTAATCTCGGTTTTACGGAGTTTCTCGGCCCCGCAAACTCGGCTGGAACCGCAACCGAAGCGGGGGCAGAATCCTTGCCGACCGAAGGGTTTTCCGCTTTCAGGAACATAAGGGAGGTGATCAAGGCCCTTTTCTCCCAAAAAGCCAAATAGACGCTTCCGGGGCAAAAATGAAAGCCAAGACGTAAATAATCACTTGACGGCTTCTAAATAATGAGGTATCATAATAGAGAATAGGGATTATTTGTTGGATTGCTTTGTTTATGGCGAGCCTGAAATCGGTTCGCCTAATTGTGAAAAGTTAGGGATTCTGCGATTCTCATTTTTAGGTTTTTTACAATCCTTATTAGTGTCATTTTGCATCCCGTTTCTCTCCTTTTTGACCAGTGCTAATGGCCGGATGGGAGAGGTGGAGTCGCCTGTGTTATACGGGCGTGAATATCAGGACTTTTAGTCCGCGCGAGCCCGGTCGCCTCAGGTGGGGAAGCCCATTTGATTTCCGGGAGAAGGAATTTTTTCAATGGCCAAGAAACTGTATGTAGGTAATCTTTCCTACAACACCACAGAAGACGGTCTTCGTAACCTGTTTTCCGGGTTCGGAACTGTCACGTCGGTAAAGATCATTTTTGATCGTGAAACCGGTAACTCCAAAGGCTTCGGATTTATCGAAATGAGCACAGATGAAGAAGCAACTGCCGCGATAGCTGGCACAAACGGCCACGAATTTGACAGCCGTCAGCTCCGGGTAAACGAAGCCATCGACAAGCCGCGACGGGATCGCGGTTCCGGCGGCGGCTACGACAACTGGCGGTAGACATCGCGGAAATAGATAGGGCCGGAACTCTCCGGCCCTATTGCCATCTTGCTGTATTTACAGTGGCACTTTATAGTTCACACCCTTCCCGGGCATGAATCAGAAAATCGATATAAAAGCAACAATTCATTTTTTGTGAAGCAACTTGTCCTGTTTGCAGCCGATTCTTTAAATACCCATGCCGTGCACGGATGCTCAAAGAATCGGCTCCGTGACTTTAGGCGGATTTTCCATAGACCCCCCCTTTGCCGAAATTAGTATACCATCAAGCCGTAGAATAAATGGTACCAACAAACTCCTGTAATAAATATAGCAGATATTTGGAATAATGCAAGGAAAAAATAGTTTTTTTTTAGAAATAAGAAAATCGAAATAACGACAAACCAGAAGCTTTGCCTGATACTTAGAGGTATATGAACGAACCGTGGGTTTTTAACAAGGACATTGAGGGGAAGGCGGTCGCGCCGGGGGTGACGCGCAAGGTTCTCTCGTACTGCGACACGATGATGTGCGTGGAAAACACCTTCGAGGAAGGCGCGGTCGGCGCGCGCCACAGGCACCCCCACACGCAGATCACCTACGTGGCGTCCGGCCGCTTCCGCTTCTCCCTGGGCGACGAGGCCCGCGAGGTCGGCAGGGGCGACACCCTCTGCCTGCGGAACGGCGTAATGCACGGCTGCGAGTGCCTTGAAAGCGGCGTGCTGGTGGATTTCTTCATGCCGATGCGGGAGGACTTTGTGTGAGTGGCTAGACATCTATTTTGTACATACAAATATCATTTCTTCCCCGTCTTTTATACTCCTTTTGTCGTAATACCCATATTCCTCTTTTATCTTGAATTTGAGTTGTTTTAGTATGTTGACAATGTCATTATACTCATAATACTTTGCTGTATGCAAATCTTCCTTCACCGTCTCTGTTCCATTTTCAATTACTCTTATTATGTTTTTGTACTGTATGTATTTTTTAACAGTATCAGCATAATGGTTTACCGTCGAACGGATTATACGTTTATCTCCGTTAACAATATCATAGGATATATCTTCTTTACCTATCCATTCTTCGTCATAAGTTCGTGGTTTGAATATTGCAAACACGAAAATACCGTTGTCAGAAAGATGATTATAAACACAGTTTAGGCAGTTTTCGGTTTTTTCCTGAACAGGCAGAAACTGTAACGCTCTCCATGGAATTATTATATATTCAAACTTTTGTCCCAGGCTGAAATTGGACATATCGCCTTTATGGATATGTATTTTTTTTTGTAAATCTGGGGGAAAAGTTTTTAGTTTTTCAGTAAATACATCCAACATTTGTGCTGAAAGTTCTATACATTCAAGTGTTCTTCCTGTTTTTTCAGCTATATATAATGAAACACGTCCGGTTCCGCTTGCCAATTCAAGAATTGGCCCGCTTGTAGAATTCGCATACTCAGTATAAAAATCTAAATCATCCTTAACGATCTCCCGATTGTCATAATCATAATAAACTGCTGTATTATGATACAGGTTTCCCGATAAATAGTCTTGCATATGCTTACCCCTTTGGAAATACAAAAGCCGGTATCGTCCCATATAGGGTAAATCGGCGTTTCTTCCGGTCTGAAAAATTTGATACACCATTTAATACAGTGAATCTAACTGCAATAATCTCATAAAAAATTCATAAAGTCAACTGTTTTTCAGTGAAAATAATTGTAATACAGTGTATTATTTACATGAAAAACTAGGCTAATCTTATACATGACCCATTTTCAGATGAAATTTATTGAGAATTTGCGGTTTTGGCGGAAAAAAAGGGGATTAAGCCAGCAAAAATTGTCTGAAATGGTCAATGTTTCGCCCAATTACCTGAACGCCGTAGAAAACGGAAAAAACTTCCCTTCCCCAGAAGTTATCCAGCAGATCTCAGATATTCTTGAATTAATGCCCTATCAATTGTTTCTTGAACATCCTGAGGAAAATGCGCCTGTCACAGGCACGGTTATTCC
>JGI24698J34947_10000597_pt1 | contig 17253 bp, 14 predicted proteins | sample TergutMp193P3_FD_34947 | JGI IMG/M metagenome (IMG submission 34947) | reverse complement strand
TCGACAGGAGTGCCGCCCCAGGCTGTATTTACAAGCCCGATGGGAACGCCGTGTTTTTCGTACATTTTTTTCGCGAAGAACCACGCTGTTCCCGAAAACTCATCCAATGTTTCGCGTGACGCGATTTTCCAGATACCGCCCGAAAGCTCTTCGCGGGGAGAAGAAAAATCCCACTCCTGCACAACTTTGAAATTTCTAACAGGCGGGTATTTTTCGAGCTCCCACTCTTCGCTGTAATCATCGCGGAGGCGCTGCATCATGAGCTCCATGTTGGACTGCCCTGCGCACAGCCATACATCGCCGATAAAAATGTCATTTATGATGACACTGCCGTTATCTGAAACAATGTCCATCGTGAAAGGACCGCCTGCCGGCGCGGGATCGAGCGTTATGAGCCATTTACCGTCAACGTTACGCGATTCGTAGGTTTTTCCCAAAAACGTGACTGAGAGCTTTTTGCGGCTCCATATTGGAAAGGCCGCGTCCCTCTGCATTACCATCGAGTCGCTTACAAGAGGAGATAAACCTAAATCTGTCGATAAACGTGCATCAGGCGGTAAATTATCGCTCATTAAAGCCCCCTGTATTCCGCCCAAAGTACGTCGGCGTAATTTTCAGTATCTTTTCCGTTACCTGAAGCGAAAACTCCCGCCAATGTGCCGACAAAACCTCCCGCGTGTTCTGTGCTAAGGATATTCGCGTTAAGGCGGCTCTTAAAAGATTTTAGTGAATACTGATCCTTTCCGTAAAAAAAAGTAAGTTCCATTTGCGCGCAGCGAGCCGCAAGTACAAGCCGCGTTTCAGGCTCGTTGTATGATGCTGTCTCTACTATTTCATCTTCGCCTCCTGCCGCGCGTATCAGGCGCAGGGAAAGAGAGCCGTTAGCAGAAAACAATTCAATACGGTACTGAAAATCTTCGCTTTGCAGTAAAATTATTCCCGCGGTTTCATCTTCTGTCTTTGGCGAAAATTCCATCGCGGCGGAAAACGCCCAGTTTTCATGCCTGAGCCTTCTTCCCGCGAAGGCGGGATGGCTCGTGTCCCGCATCGACGCTGCCTTAGTAAAAAGACGCAATGCGCCGGGACGCGAAGTTAAATTGAAAGACGCGTCTTTTTCATTTACGGGCATTCGCAGGCAAAGCCAGTTCATGGGCAGCTTGTCCGTAAAATGATCGCAGGCGTTTTCTGTATCCCACTGTGGCGTTTCGTTAGCTGTCATCTGGGGCAGTGGATACTCCCATTCAACAAGCCCGGATTTTGAATCAACGCATGGCCAGCCGTCTTCCCAGTAAAGGGGAACCATGAATGTTTCCCTTCCCAAGGGACACACTCCGTCAAAGGGACGGGAGGCCAGAAAAACCATCCACCAGTTTCCCGATTTATCATCTACAATGTCGGCGTGTCCGACATTTATGATTTCAGTTTTTCTTCCAAGATGCCTGTGCGTTAGGATCGGATTGCTTCTTTTCCCTTCCCATGGCCCGCAGATATCATCCGCCCTTGCTGCGCAGACTGCGTGTTCAAGGTCCGTTCCGCCTTCGGCGTGCAAAAGGTAATATTTGCCGTTTATTTTATAAATGTGCGGCCCTTCCGGCCAAATAGCGCCGCGTAACGCCCCGCGCCAGATGCCGATGCTTTCGTCTGTCAACGGGTTTTCGTTCATGTCGAGTTTTGAGATGTCCATTTCTTTTATGTAAATTTCGTAATTGCCCGGATATGCCTCTCCTTCAGGCGCGGGGTGAGTGCCGCAGTACCATACCTTTCCGTCGTCGTCAAAAAAGATGGAAGGATCGATACCGTCCGCGCCTTTAAGCCAGACAGGATCTGACCAGGGGCCTGCCGGGTCTTTCGCGCTGATGATGAAGTTCCCGCCCGTGTTAATCAAAGTACAGAGAATGTAAAAAACTCCCCTGTTGAATCTGATTGTCGGCGCGAAAAGCCCCTGAGAGATACGATGGCCGTCGTAACACAATTGTCCCGGACGATCTACGGCATTGCCGATCTGTTTCCAGTTTGAAAGGTCCCTTGAATGGAAAACCGGAATGCCGGGAAAATACGCGAAGGTGGAATTGACAAGATAAAAATCGTCTCCCGAGCGGCAGATTGACGGGTCGGGGTAGAATCCGCTTAAAACCGGATTTTTATATTTTCGCGTCATGGCTTTCATTCTACCATTTTTTGCTTTACAATAAAAGATCAGGAGCGGGCCTCATGCCAATAGGAGAGATTATGAAAGATATGCTGTTGTTATTTTTCGCGGGAATAATTTTCGCCGGTTGCGGCACTACAGAGGCTTCTTTGAATGACGCGGAAGAAAAGCGGCCCGATGCGGCGCTGCGCTCGGCGCCGTTTTCAAAGGGAGTGAATTTTTCAGGATGGTTTGAATCTTTTTCCGCCGCGGGGATTCCGTTTACAAAATACGCCGAGCAGGATTTCGCCGATGTAAAAAGCCTCGGCGTCGATGTTATCAGGCTTCCCGTAAGGATGCACAGCATGACAAGCGGAGCGCCAAATTATACTATCGATCCGCTTCTTTTTAAATTTCTTGACATTGCGGTAGACTTGGCTGAAAAGTATGAAATTTATATCATCATTGACAACCATTCCTTTGATCCGGTCAGGGGCCTGCAGGATGATATCGACACGATCCTCATTCCTGTCTGGACACAGATAGCGCAAAGGTACAAAGACCGCGGCGATTTTGTTGTTTACGAAATATTAAATGAACCGCACGGCATTTCTGACGCAAGATGGGGAGAAGTGCAGGGGATGGTGATAGAAACAATTCGGCGCATTGATCAAAGGCACGCGATAGTTGTAGGAGGCACAGATTATAATTCGATAGGAAAACTTTCAACCATACCAAGATATACCGATCCTAACCTTATCTACACCTTTCATTTTTACGATCCGTTTTTATTTACCCATCAGGGCGCAAGCTGGGGCGGGCCGCCTGTATTAACGACGCTTGCCGGAGTTCCCTTTCCCGCCGATCCCAGGCGAATGCCGAGAGTCCCCACAGCATTAAGGGGGACATGGGTTGAAGGCTCCCTGAATAACAGTTATGTGAATGACGCGGCCTATTCAAAACTTTCAAGTACGCTTGACAGGGCCGCCGCTTTTTCAAGAGAGCGCGACGTTCCCGTTTTCTGCGGAGAGTTCGGCGTGTACATGATCAACAGCCATCCCGAGGATCGCGTCAGGTGGTACGCCTTTGTCTCCCGCGAGCTTGACAGGCGCAATATTTCCAGGGCGAGTTGGGATTATTACGGAGGTTTCGGTGTATTTAATTCCGGCAGCGGGGATTTTAAGTACGATCTGAATACAGAGCTTGTCCTTGCTATGGGCTTTACCCCTCCTGCGCAAATGCGGCGTTCTTTGGAGCCGCTCAATACCGGCTTTGTAATTTTCGACGATTACCCGAACCGCGCTTACGCTTCCGCCGGTTTCTGGGGAGACGGCAGTACAGTTTTCAGTTTGTATGATACCAATTCGGCGCGCGGAGAGTTCGCGATCCTTTGGGGGAACACAACCCAATACAATATGTTCTGGTTTTCTTTCGAGAGCGAAAGAGATTTCAGCCGCCTTGCGTCCGAAGGATACTGCCTTGAATTTATGGCGCGCGCTGAAAAGCCCGTAAAGTTTGACGTCCGCTTTGTCAATCCTGAAAGCGCGCAGTCCATTCCCTGGCGGATGCGTTATACGATAGATGAAAACATCCTGCCGCCGGACGGGAGGTGGCACCTTATTCGCGTGCCGTTAGCCGATATGAGCGAACACGGGGCGTGGGTCAACGCGACGCAGAGCTGGATAGGGCCCCGGGGGGCGTATTCATGGCAAGATGTCAGGCAGCTTGAATTTGTCAGCGAACACTCAGATATGAAGGATGTTTACATACGCTTTGACGAGATAAAAATTTCAAGATGAGCTTAAGGGTTGCCTGAAATATTCGACCATTCTATCGCAAGCTGGCGCAGTTCCTGAGACGTGCTGCAATGGAGTTTCAATTTTATATGTTCCTTGTGAGTGTCGATAGTCTTCGTGCTCAAATTAAACCTTGACGCGATTTCAATGGTTCCGTATCCCTTGCCGATAAGCGAAAATACCTGAAGCTCCCTGTTTGAAAGTTTTTCAATGGACATTGACCAGTCCTTGGTGCCGCGCGAACTTTCATCCGCCATTGCCTGAAAAATTCGCTCCCTTTCGTCTTCGCTTAAATATACCTTTCCGTTAAGAACGGTAAACACCGCGTCCATTACAATTTGAGACGATGAAGTCTTCATAATATATCCCCGCGCGCCCATACGGAGAATCCTTTCCGAATAGTACCGTTCATCATTCGTGGATAAGACAAGAATGACAATTTCCTGATTAAAGTTTTTCAGTTTTTGAATGAGGTCAATGCCGTTCTCTCTTCCGAGGCTTATTTCCATGATTACAAGACGGGGATTTTCTTTTTCCGCGAGTCTTAGCGCGGAAGAAATATTCCCCGCGGTTCCGACTATGTTAAATTTGCTGTAGCTTTCAAGCAGGGAAGTGAGTCCCATAATAAAAAGCGGATGATCATCGACAATTAATACCCTTGTATAGCCGCTTCGCGCCATAAATCATACATACCATATTTTCTGGATAATGACTATAGTACAAATTCCTTATGTTTTTTTCGCTGACCTTTATTTAATATGCTTAAATCGTGGAAAATAAAAGATGATGAAAAAAAATTATATTTTGATTATTTTGGTCGTTATCGCGGTTTTAACGGCGTTTGCCTGCGGCACCGCGTCTGAAAGAAAACCCGCAGCGAGATGGCTGGATATGCATGGGGGCGATATTGTGATCTATACATACACAAGAGCCGGGATTGAGGCTGAAGTTGAGGAACACTGGCGTGAACTGGGCTACAGAACAAAGCCGGATAAATATATCGCTCTCAGTTTTGACGACGGTCCCTGCGGCCCTTTCGACAACGGAGGCACCCAGGCTTTGCTTGCAAAACTGAGTGAACTTAAGCTGAGGGTGACTTTTTTTTCGATTGGGCAGAATATCCGCAGCTACAGAACCGCCGCAAAGGCCGTTTTTGACGCGGGCCACGAACTGGCAAACCATTCCGACGGCTACGTCTCTCTGGGGAACGCGGATGAAGAAGACATAATCGCGAGCATAGACTCAGCGTCGCAGGCAATCATGGAGATTACGGGAAAGTACCCCTATTTTTTCCGCGCTCCGAATCTGAGTCACGGTATCGATCTGTCGCAGGTTTGCGCGGAAAGGGGAATGCCGCTTATTGACGGCAGCGTCCACAATGACTGGCCGGGCAGCGCGGCGGAGATTTTACAGAGCATCCTTAACAATCCCCGCGACGGAGACATTATTATCCTGCACGAAAACAACACCTCGCAGGGAAACACGTTGTCTGTTCTCCCGCAGATAGCCGCGGGTCTGAGGGAAAGAGGCTTCTGGATACTGACCGTAGGCCAGCTTGCCGCCGTGAAAGAAAAACAGCTTGAAGCCGGAGTCCGCTACGGTTCAATCAGAAATTAGAATTTTTACCACGAACAGCCGCAAACCCGCCCGAAAACAGCGCCCGAACCGGTGAGGGCGTTTCTGGAAAAATGTAACATGGCGTAGGCCCAGTAAAAGTTGGGCTTACCAGAAAATGCTTTAGGGCGCACGAACTTTTACTACAATAACTTACTGTTGTTCGTGGTAAAAGAAATTATTTTACCCTCCCGTAAAATGTTGTTATCGATCTTGGCTGAAGATTCACATTTGCTGTTCCCCGGGAAGTTCTTTGCCTGCCGATTGATTTTAAATTTTCTTTTTCAGATGTGCGCCAGATTGCAAGCTGGTCGAATTCCGCGCCGTCAAGGTCAAGTGAAACGGCGGAGGTTGATATCATTTCATTTATAAGTACCACCGCGATTTCGTTTGTCTGCGGGTTTCTGTAGGCGCTGCAATATACGCCTGTGGTCGGGGCCGCGTCACACTCAATTCTGACCCAGCCCGGGCGGATAAAGCGCGAATACTGCCCCATCGCGTACAGCCGCACGGCGGGTTTTAGTTCATCATCTTCGATAAATACAAGGCTTCCCTGAACATTGTTTCTGCCGCTTGCCCAAAGCCACCAGTAGAGGAAGGCGTTTGTCTGCGCCAGCGTCATGTCGTAGTGGATCATTCTGGCGTAGTAAAGGGCGTTGTCAATTCCAGTTCCCGCCGGGATCTGTGATCCCGAACCGGATACTTCTGTCTGCCAGAAACGTTTGCCTGATTCTATTATTTGCGGATGCGACATTGATCCGGCGCGCGGAGACGTGTCCGAAGATCCGTTGTACTGATGCAGCGCGATGTGGGTAAGCACCCTTTGGGAAGCGGGGTCGTCCAAAGAAGGTTTTATCATGTTGTTAAAATTGACGTTGAAATTTTCAAATTCGGGAATCATAATGCCAAGGCCGCCCGCGCCGAGGCTAACTCCCTTCATCGGGAACCTTTGCCCGATTACTTTCAGAAAATCGCGAATATCGTTTCCGTTCCAGTAGGCCGATTCATATTGAACCTTGTAATTAGGTTCGTTCTGCACCGAAAGGATCGCCAGGGGATGGCCCATTCTTGTTTCAAAGTCTTTGGCATAATCCGCCAGAAGATCGGCGTAATCGTTGTAAACGTCGCGCCTGAGCCTTCCCCAAACATCGGGCTTTGTCCAGTCCATTGTATAGTTGACTCTTGTGTCAGCGCCCGTAACGTCTTCCTTCCAGCGCGTTACGCGATTATTAGGCGGCGTCCAGGGGGTGCTCATTATAACCAGATTTTCAGGCCCCTGCCCGCCGAGATCTTTTATGTATTTAATTAAGTCTCTGGTACTGGCCAGATCCCAGCTGCTCCAGTTAAGATTGAAGGTTTTAGTCCCGTCACGGTTTACGGTATAATCGTATGAATCGTCGCTTTTCCTTACAACAAAGCCGTCGTTGAGACTCGGGCTGTCATCTCCCGAAAGCCGTTCACGGAAGGGGATGCGGTTGCGAAGAATTGTAAGGCCCGCTCCCTCGGTTTTGGAAAACAGAAGTTTTACCAGCTCCTGCGCGGTTTCGTAATCGCGCGGCGGTCTATTCCACGCGTTTGATCCGCCAAAACCGTCAATCTCTTGACGGTATTCATTGTAGCTGATTTTTACCGCCGCGGAATTGCCTGAATTTGTCGAAGTGCCGCAGGCCGCAAATAAAAGCACAGCTATTCCAAGCGCGCATTTTAAAATTTTCATCTATTTTACTCTCCTTCAAGATAGCTTGACGCATAACTTACCGCGTAAAACGCGGGTTTTGGATTAAGATCTCCGTCAAAAAGACAGGGATTTCCGTAAGACTTCCAGCTGTTTTCGTCATCTATGCCCCACATGGTTACCCGTGTTATGTGCTCTTTTTTTTCTCTGAAAAGATTGAAAAGCATGGCATAATGTATTGCCTGCAGGCGCGCCTCTGTTTCTGTCATAACGGAATTCCTTCTGATTCCGGAATTTCCACTGGTAGTTCTTGTCTCAACATCCAGTTCGCTTATATCAACTATTACTCCGATTTCAGCAAATTTTTCTATGGACGAACGTACATCGCCTATCCTTGTATTAATGCTGTAATGCGCCTGCATTCCTATTCCGTCAATAAGATTGCGGGTATTGCCCTCGGCTTTGTATTTGTCGTTTAGTTCCTTGACCATGTTTCTTACGGCATCGGCTTTTCTCTGGCTGTTCAGATTGTAGTCGTTGTAGTAAAGAAGAACGTCGGGATCAGCTTCCCGCGCCGTTCTGAACGCGAGTTCGATATAATCGGCTCCCATCGCTTTATACCAGCCGCTGTCGGTGCGCAGGCAATTTCGCCAGTCTGATGCGTCCGAAACTCCTTCTCTGAGAGCCTCGTTTACCACATCCCAGGAAAAGACCTTGCCTTTATAGTGACCCAAAACTGTTTTGATATGGCTGATCAAATTTTCCCTTACCTCCGCAGGCGTCCCTGTCGTCATCCATGCGTGGGTTTGGGAATGCCATATAAGCGTGTGGCCGTGAACTTTAATATTATTTTCTGCCATTCTCCTTACAAGGTTGTCCGCCGCATCCCATCTGTAAGGATCGCCTTTTACGCGGGGCGCAAGGCGGTCAGGCTTCATGTCGTTTTCGCAGGTTACGGTATTGAAATGAGTTGTAATAATCTCTAAATATTCTTCCATCAAATATCTGGGGGTAATGATATTCCCCACAAGAAAACAATCTTCATATATCGTTTTTAAAGGTACTATTTCGTTATTCGAAATAGCATTTGCCGCGTTTTGACAGGTCGCGGCGTTAAAAAAAACAAACGCAAGCAGAACTGCCGTAATTATTTTTACTGTTTTCATTGTAAACCTCTCATTGATTATTATTTACATAATACCACGATACGGCTAATATGGGAAGATTAATTTTATATTATATGCTATAATTTAAAAATTGGAGGCGGATTGAAAGATTTTTCATCGGCATTAATTAACAATGACTGGAAATTTCTGCTGGGAGACGCAAAAAACGCCCATTCTGTAAATTTTAACGACTGTACATGGAAGCGCGTCGATCTGCCCCATGACTGGGTAATCAGTCAGCCTTTTAACAGGGGAAAGGAAGGCGGCTATACCGCTCAGAATATGCAGGGATTTTTCGCGTGGGAGGGGATTTGCTGGTACCGCAGGGAATTTTCCCTGACAGATATTCGCGCGAAGACAGTTTATATCCGCTTTGGCGGAGCGTACCGAAACAGCGTAATTTTTGTAAACGGAAAGGAAGCGGGAGGCCGCGCGTCCGGCTATTCAAGTTTTGAGATCGACATAAGCGCTTTTGTAAAAGAGGGAAAGAATCTGATCGCGGTGCGTCTTGATAACGGTTGCGAAGCGCCGGACCGATGGTATTCGGGTTCGGGTCTTTTCAGAAATGTCTTTTTAAAAATTGTTCCGCAAACGCATATTAAAACATGGGGTGTTCATGTAAAGCCGAAACTATCCACCGACAGAAAACAGGCGGAAATTACTGTCAGTACGACAATAATTCGTCGCGGTACGGCGAATGAAAGCGGCGCTGAAAGCGGCGCTGAAAGCGCAGTGTGCCTGCGTATTTTGGGACCCGACGGAAAAGTCGCGGCGGAAAGTTCCGTTCCATTTAAATGCGGCGGAAAGGAAGAAACAGCGGCGGAACAGATTGTAAACATAAAAAACCCCGCTCTGTGGTCTGCCGAAAAACCTGAACTTTACCGCGCCCTTGTTTATCTTGAAACAGGCGGTGAAAAAGGAGAACCTGTAGAGATAAACTTCGGCATCCGCGCCGTGGAAATTGCGTATAACAGCGGAATGACAGTTAACGGACGGAAGGTAAAGCTGAAAGGAGTGTGCCTTCACCATGACGCGGGTATAACAGGCAGCGCGTACTATGATGCCGTGTGGCGGCGCAGGCTTTTAGTTTTAAAAAGCATAGGGTGCAACGCGGTAAGGACAAGCCACAATCCGCCTGCCGAAGAGTTTCTCGATCTCTGCGACGAGCTTGGTTTTTATGTGGTCGATGAATGTTTTGACAAATGGAAGAGCGGCTATTACGCCGCGCATTTTGACGCGGACGCACAAAGAGACTTAACAGATTTTATTATAAGGGACAGAAACCATCCCTCCGTAATAATGTGGAGCATAGGCAACGAGGTTGAAAATCAGGGAGCGGACAGTATGCTCGCCCTGCAAAAACAGTTAGCCGAAATTGTCCGATCCCTTGACGAACGTCCCTTAACGTGCGCTCTTGCACCTCACGCGAATCCCAGAAGCCTGGTCAACGCTCCTGTTGATGAACTTGTAAAATTGACAAAAAACTTAAGCAAAGACGTTGACATTCTCGGTCTTAATTACCATGAGCCATTGTATCAATATTACACGGAAAAAATTCAAAAGCCGATCCTTGGCACAGAATGTTATGAGTTTTATTCAAGCGTAGGTACTAATTTTGAGGATATCTGCGATAAAAACCCCTGGCGTTATGTGCAAGAGAGCGTCAATGTGATCGGTCAGTTTATCTGGGCAGGCATCGACTACCTCGGCGAAAGCTCATGGCCGGCGAAGGGCTGGACGGGTTCAATTCTTGATATCTGCGGCTTTATGAAACCAAACGCGTATTTCAGAAAGAGCATCTGGACAGAAGAGCCCTTTGTTTACCTCGCTTTTTATGATCAAAACATAAAGCCCGATTATGCACGCGGCCGCTGGTCCTTTCCGCAGATGTCTTCTCATCTTAACCACGAGCATTTTCACCGGCGCACCGTTACGGCGGCCGTGTTTACCAACTGCGAGGAGTGCGAACTATGGATCAACAGCAAAAAAATGGGAAGGCGGAGACGCGCGAATTTTAATAACGGAATAATTGAGTGGATTTTTGAATATACGGCAGGTAATGTTGAAGTTAATGGATTTAACGGGGGAAGGGAAGTATGTTCCTATGCGCTTAAAACGGCGGGACAGGCTCAAAAGATAAAGTTGTCGCCTGACAGGACGAATCTGAAAGCCGCCTGCGGCGATATTGCACATATCGAAGTAAATGTTGTTGACAAAGACGGACTGCTATGCCCGAATGAAGAGCTGTTAATAGAATTTTCGTTAACGGGAGACGCGGAATTCTTGGGCACGTGTTCTCCCGACTTGAATCAAAATCTGGGATTTACCCTGCCGAAAGTTGTTACTTCGGGAGGAAGGGCGCTTGCGATGATAAAGGCGGGAGACTGCGGCGGAAATCTTGAGTTACGCGCATATTCAGAAAAACTGACAAGCTCATCACTGCGTTTCAAGGTAAGCGGATAATGAAAATGACAATGCGCTGGTTCGGCCCCGGCTTTGATCCTGTAACGTTGGACAAGATACGGCAGGTTCCTGACGTTAGCGGAATTATCACCACTTTGTACGGCGTACCGCCGGGGGAGGAATGGAAAAAGGAAGAGCTGTCCGCGCTTAAAAAACAGGTTGAAGAAGCTGGTCTTGTTATCGCGGGAATTGAAAGTTTAAATGTCCACGATTCAATAAAAACCGCAGGCGAAGACCGTGACAAATACATAGAAAAATACATCAACACGCTGAAGATAATCGCACAAGTGGACATTCATCTTGTCTGTTACAATTTTATGGCGGTCTTTGACTGGACGCGTTCCGACCTTGCGAAGCCGCGCCCCGATGGAGCCAATGTAATGGCCTACGAACAGAAACTTATCGATCAGGTAAGGCCTGACAATATGTTCGATGTTATGAATTCCAAGTCGCAGGGGCATTTGCTTCCCGGCTGGGAACCGGAGCGGATGGCAAAGATCAAGGAACTGTTTGAGCTTTACAGTAAAGTTGATGAAAATGCGTTATTTGCAAATCTGGAATATTTTTTAAAAGCGGTTATGCCTGTCTGCGAAAAATACGGAATTAAAATGGCGATTCACCCCGACGACCCGGCCTGGTCCGTATTCGGCCTTCCGCGCATAATGACTGACAAGGAAAAACTTTTGCGCATTGTCAATATGGTAGACAATCCGTACAACGGCATAACGCTCTGCACAGGAAGTTTAGGCAGCGATCCGGCAAACGATATTCCCGATATTATCCACAGTCTGAAAGGGCGCATACATTTTGCGCATATACGCAACGTTAAACACAATGGTCCTCGCGGCTTTGAGGAATGCGCTCACCTTTCAAGCGACGGCTCTCTTGATATGTACGCGATCATGAAGGCCCTATACGACACCGGCTTTGACGGTCCGATCCGTCCCGATCACGGAAGAAGCATCTGGGGAGAAGTTTCCATGCCCGGCTACGGACTATACGACCGCGCAATCGGATTAAGCTACCTTTCGGGTCTTTTAGAGGCGATTAGAAAAAGCGACAGGTGAATTAAGGAGACATGATGTTAAAAGAATATGACTGCTGGTTACAGGAGCGAAAATTAGCGGCGAATGTAAAAGTGCCGGGGACAGTATTCGCGCAAGGCGGCGGGGAAGCGGCTGCTCAGGCGGTGAAAGAATTCGTGAGCGGCATTAACCGGCTCTTGGGATTTACGCCTGTCGTGCGCAAAGAAGCCGATGTGAAAGAAAGCACGGTTTTTCTTGGAACGGTTTGTGAACTTGAAAAATTAACTTCGTTTTCCGCCGTCAAACCATCAGCAGAAAGCTGCCATCGGCTTACCGCCGAGGGCTTTGTAATAAAGGTTACTGAGGATCAAATTTTTATCGCGGGGCAGGATGAAAACGGCCTCTTGTACGGCGTGTTTCGTTTTCTCGCTCTCCTTGCGTTAGGTGAAATAAGGAGCGGAATTGAAACAAGCGGCTCGCCTGTCTCCCCCTTAAGAATGATCAACCACTGGGACAACTTTGACGGTACGATAGAGCGTGGCTACGCGGGCGGCTCCCTGTTTTACAAAGACGGTTATTTTGACTACGACAGTAAGCGTGTTGAAGATTACGCGCGTCTTCTCGCTTCCGTGGGCATTAACCGAGTTTCCATAAATAACGTCAATGTCCGCGCCAAGGCAAAACTCCTCATTACGGAAGAATACCTTCGCGAGGCGGGAAAGTTAGCCGCCATTTTTCGCCGCTTCGGGATAAAACTACTTTTGAGCGTTAACTTCGGCGCTCCCTGGTCGCTGGGTAAATTGCCAACCGCCGACCCGCTTGACCCTGCCGTCGCCGCATGGTGGAAGGAAAGGGCGGCCCTCATTTACAAATATATTCCCGACTTGGCCGGCTTTCTTGTAAAAGCCGATTCGGAGGGAGAGCCGGGGCCGTTTCAATACAACCGCACCCATGCCGACGGCGCGAATATGCTCGCGCGGGCGGTCAAACCGTTTGGCGGCGAAATAGTGTGGAGATGCTTTGTTTACAACTGCACGCAGGACTGGAGAGACCACAGTACCGACCGCGCGCGCGCCGCCTACGATCACTTTATGCCCTTGGACGGCGCCTTTGACAAAAACGTTATCCTGCAAATAAAATTCGGCCCCTACGATTTTCAGGTTCGAGAGCCTGTCGCTCCGCTTTTCGGAGCGCTTAAAAAAACGCGCCATGTCATGGAGTTGCAGATAACGCAGGAATACACCGGCCATCAGATTGATCTCTGTTACCTCCCCCGGGTATGGGAAGACATTATGAACTTTGATACCAAGCAGGGCGGTAAATCCCGCATCGTGGATTTAATCGCGCCGTATAAGGAAGGTTGTTCAAACATCGAAGGTTTCGCGGCTGTAGTAAACGTTGGGCTTGATCAAAACTGGACGGGCCACAGCTTGGCGCAGGCTAACCTCTACGGTTACGGCCGCATGGCGTGGAACCCTTCCCTTAGCGCGAAACAAATCGCAGATGAGTGGTGCGCGCTTTCATTCGGCGCGGGACAGACGGCAAAAAAAGTAGCGGGTATCCTTTTAAGCTCCTACGCCGCCTATGAAAAGTACACGGCTCCCTTCGGCGTTTGTTTCATGGTAACGCCCGGCCTCCATTACGGACCTAACATCGAAGGTTACGAATTCAGCCGCTGGGGAACCTATCATCGCGCCGATATGAACGGGGTAGGCATCGACCGCACTCCTTCCGGTACGGGTTACACGACACAGTACTCCGAAAAAAACGCCGCGATGTTCGCCGATCCTTCAACCTGCCCTGAAAACCTGCTCCTTTTTTTCCACCGGCTGCGCTACGGCTTTGTGATGAAAAACGGACAGACCCTTCTGCAAAACATCTACGACACGCACTTTGAAGGGTACGAAGAAGCCGCCGCGATGATGGAGGAATGGAAGAGCCTGAAAAATTCTCTTGAAAGCGAAGTGTACGGCTCCGTGCTTTCCCGTTTTGAGAGGCAGCTTGCCAACGCGCGCGAGTGGCGCGATCAGATCAACACCTATTTTTGGCGCAGAACTGGCATACCGGATGCAAAAGGCCGTAAAATTTACGAATAAAATTATATTCCATATCTCTCGCTTTGTATGGTATAATACTCTCATGGCACAATCTGGCAAACTGATGGTTATCCTTAACCCAACGGCGGGTAAGGGTAAGGCGGCAAAACAGCACCCGAAGATCGAGCGTTTTTTACGGGCAAGCGGGCGTGATTTTGAAATATACCTGACAAAGGGGCCCGGCGACGCGCTTGAGACTGTCCGCGGTATGCCTCTGGGAGTTGAAGACGTGGTTGTCGCGGCGGGCGGAGACGGAACCTGCAATGAGGTTGTAAACGGCCTTTTGAGGCGCCCTCCGGCTTCAGCGCCGCCTCTTTTCGGGATACTTCCAATCGGAAGGGGGAACGATTTTTCCTACACTCCCGGAATACCGGGCGATATTGATAAGGCGCTTCAGTTGCTGATTGACGCGAAGGCGCGTCCCCTTGACGCCGGTTTTGTAAAGGGCGGCTTTTTTCCTGAAGGGCGTTATTTTGTAAACGGAATTGGAATCGGTTTTGATACCAAGGTTGGTTTTGAGGCCGCAAAATTGAAAATAAAAAGCGGCATTTCCTATGCCATAGGCGCGCTTATCATGGTCGCGCGTTATGATCCCTCTCCTGTATTGCAGATTCGTTTTGATGATAAAGAGGTGACTCTTCCGGCGGTGCTTGTTTCTGTTGTGAACGGCAGGCGGATGGGCGGCAGTTTTTTCATGGGGCCCGAAGCGCTTCTGGACGACGGACTTTTGGATATTTGTTATGTGCAACATCAAAAATCCCGCTTCACCCTTTTAAAGATCATTTCACATTACACAAAGGGAACACAGGGGCAGTGTGAAGGAGTAAACTTTGGAAGAGGTACGCACTTTCATCTTAAAGCGCTTGAGGGCGGGATGGCCGCTCACGCAGACGGCGAGACAGTATGCTACGAGGGCAAGGAACTGGAAATAACCTGTTTCCCCGGCGCGCTAAGGCTTATCGGCGGCAGCGGAGCGTAAAATGGAATTCAGGCGCGCGGCTGTCAGTTTTTTCTTAAGAAGCGTTCTGAATATACTCTGTAAAATCGACTGCCGCGAGTATATAAAAGCGCTTTCGGAAAACAAACCCCTGCTTGTGATTTTCAACCACGTCAATTTTCTTGAAGTGCCGATTCTTGTTGCGCACAGCTATCCTTTAAAAGTTACGGGCATGGTAAAGACAGAAACATGGGACAATCCCTTTTTCGCTTTTCTTTTCAACACGTACAAGGCGGTTCCCATTGATCGCCACGGCGCTTTTCAGGAATCATTTAGAAAAGTACGCGATGCCATTAATAACGGCTTTCATATGTGCGTCGCGCCAGAGGGAACGAGGAGCAAGGACGGCATTTTGAAAAAGGGAAAGGCCGGAGTAGTTCAGCTTGCCGTGGACGCGGGCTTGCCGATACTGCCTGTGGCTCATCACGGCGGAGAGCGTATCTGGGAAAACATGAAACGTTTTAAACGCACTCCCTTCTGCCTGAAAGCGGGGCGTCCTTTCAAGATCAAGTTTAACGGCAGGCTGGGCAGGGAAGAACGTGAGGAAATACTGACCGAGGTTATGGGGCAGATGGCACGTCTTTTGCCGGAGAGAATGCGCGGCATATACTCGTTGCAGGCCGAACGCGAATGCAGATTTCTGGAATTTATCTAAATGCTGCATATATTCGACGTCGATCAAACCGTCGTAAGAAAAACCACTACAGAGTATTTTATATTTACCGCCATGCGCGAGGGGATCATCCGCTTTTCGCAGGTAAGCCGCCTTCCCTTTGACTGGATCAAGTACAAACTGGCGCTGCCCGACATGGACTTTATCGAAAACACGGTAAAGAAACTGTCCGGCATAGAAAAAACCGAACTTGAGCGCGTCAGCAAAAAATCTTTTGAAAAGCATATAAAGCCCAATATTTATTCAGGAGCCGCCGGTCTTATCAACGACGCGCTGGAAAAAGGAGATCGCGTAATTTTCGCGACCTCCTCGTTTGATTTTATGATAAGGCCGCTTGAGGAATATTTCGGCATTGAAGGCTCCATTGCCTGCGAACTTGAATACTCAAACGGCAGGACAACGGGCAGTCTTGTTGGGTACAGTTCTTTCGGTCCTAAAAAAAAGACGGCCGCTCAAGTCTGGCTTGATAAAAACGGCGTCAAAAAAGAAGACGTAAGTTTTTATTCCGATTCTTACACAGACATTCCGTTTTTGGAATACTGCGGGAACCCCGTCGCCGTTAACCCCGACAAAATTCTTCTGCGCGAAGCAAAATCCCGCGGCTGGAAAATCATGCGCTTTAAAAACGTTGTTGGAAATGTCACCAGATGAAACTTACTCCGATTCCTTCTCTGATTTCAAGGAGATCGATGATTCCGATTGACAGGGACGTTTTTCTTCCCGATGTTACTGTCTGCGCCGCGGCGGGAGCCTGAGCGGCTGTTCCTTCTCCGTCTGTGAAAGACAGCGCGCTGTTTCCTTCGGCGCTGAAACTTATCGATAAACCATAACCCGCGGATACCTGTTTTACGAGTTTTAAAAGATCCTCGTCATAATCCGAAGGAACAGGTTCGTTTAAAATTATGCCGAGTCTGCCTGATTGGTTTTCCGTGATTAATGAAGCGCGGCTGCCGGAAGGATCGATAAATTTCAACAGGGCCTCTGTGTTCTCATATTCCAGAGTTATATTTGTAATGACATCCTGAGCGCCCTCACTCGATGAATAAGATACAAGCCTCATGCCAGGAATTCTCGCCAGCGTTCTTTCAAAATCGGCTCTGCCTACGGGGATTATCGGCCAATTTTCATTGCCGTCAAGCCTGCCGATAACTTCCGCCATGCGCGAAACACGGTATTCAAGGACGAGTCTTCCCGAACCGTTCCTTCGCATTTGAATCTCCATTGACAAGCCGATGCATGAATTTAATAAAAACAGAAACGGCAAAATTATCAATAATTTTCCGCCGTATCCTTTCCGCGAATTTTTTTTCATCAAAATTCCTCCGAATGTATGCTCATATCCTGAATACGCACATGAGTTTCCTTTTCAATCATATCAAACGCCTTTCTTAAGACCGTCTCTCCGTGGACGCGTGAATTGGAAACCAGCGCGCCTCCGATTTGGGCAAAGGTAAGAGAGTCCTGAAGATCAATTTCCGCCGCGCTTAAATGAAAACGGCGGCGCATTTTTTCCATTACGGACTTGATTACCCGCCGCTTTTCCTTGATGTTGTCAATGTCGGGAATCTCAAAAATAATCTGTATCATTGAAACAACCATGTTTCATGATATTATAAACAT